>ERZ1026886.26-NODE-26-length-63608-cov-37.914025_pt1 | contig 63608 bp, 55 predicted proteins | sample MGYA00380173_ERZ1026886 | MGnify/ENA primary metagenome ERZ1026886 (study PRJEB33269, sample SAMEA4719809) | human gut metagenome | biome: human-associated habitat; feature: organic feature; material: feces | place: Cameroon | collected 2013-10 ... | reverse complement strand
GAGACGCGTCGCCCCCATTAGAGCTTGAGTTTTGTGCTTGAAGCCGTTCGCATATTTACGTTTTACCGAAAACAAATAGTAACCCAGTTGTTACGCTACGGCGTCAGCCCTTATGTTTCTTGAGGCCACCCGGACGTTAGTCCGTGGCCGTCAGCCGCGCAGCGGCCTTTATGTTACTTATGTAAACTTATGTTCTTATGTTCCCGCGGTAAGCGACTAACACAAACGTATATCTTCTGTCCTTCTGTTCTTCTGTTCTTTTGTTTCCCGCGTTAGCGGCTAATACACGCCAAGCAACTAACAAGTTACGCTACGGCGCCAGCCCTTAGCAAGCCGTGCCCGCAGATGTAGGCAAAAAACTGATGTCGTAATAGAAAAGGAACTTGGCTACCTGTAGCCAATCTGGCATACAGATAACCAAGTTCCTTAACTCTAATCATTTATTGCACGAAGAAAATCGTGCAATTGATTGTCATTTTAATGAGACAAGAATATCCTTCTCTTCTTCTGTTACATTGAGCTTGCCCTCACGAAGTAACCAACCAAGAGCCAAATACAAGTCCTTGTCAGAACGAGTTTTGATGTTCTTTTTCAGTTGCTTGCCTGTGAGTTCACCGCCCTCATTAAGGGCTTCCCAAATTTTTCCGGCCAATTCGCCGGCCTTTTCTTCAAACATACTTTAATATCTGTTAGTTAGACATCGGTGTAAGCGGATAGTTGTTAACTATCCATAACTTGATGGCAAAGTTACTATAATTTTGAGAATACGGAAACAATTACCTTGAAAATCAGACATATATGTGCTTTTTATAGCAGAAATGTATTCTCGAGTTTCCAAAAACAGCATTCATTCGCGTATCTTTTATACAACTTCGATATTGTCTGACTTGTCTTAACAAATATGACTAACAGGCTTTTTCTTGTCATAATTCAAGCAAAATGTCCAAACGAATTTGCCCTAATTCACTTGGTTTGCGCTATCTTTGCATAAGATAGGCTTCACCTCGGCATAACTGACAAGCAAGCTTGACGTTCTGCTCTCGGTTTGCGCTATCTTTGCATAAGATAGGCTGCGGTTCGGCAAAGATCGCAAGTAAACTTGCATCTTTGCTCTCACCTTGCACCATCTTTGCCCCGAGTTGGCAATCATTCAACAAGTTAAAATAAGATATATGGGTTTATTAGTCTATAGTGCTTCCGCTGGATCGGGAAAAACGTATACGCTTGCGCTAAAATATATTGCCATGGCAGTAGCTACGGATCGTGCGAGCGACTTTACAAATATTTTGGCCGTAACCTTTACCAACCTGGCTACTGCCGAAATGAAAAACCGCATATTGGAACAACTCGACAATCTTGCTCAGGGCGGTACTGATAAGGATTTCTTGAAAAATCTTATCAAAGAGACCAATATTAGCAAGGACGTACTTGTGCGACGTGCGAAAGGTGTGCTTGCTGCAATTATGCATGATTATGACCATTTTAGAGTTGAAACGATAGACTCTTTTTTCCAAACGTTATTGACTAATCTGGCACATGAGTTGAAGTTGCCCCGAGGCTTTAGGGTTGACCTCGACGACAAGGCTGTGGTATCACAATCGGTGGACCGTATGCTATTAGGTGTTGGTAATGAGACATATGTCAATTTGACGAGCATGATCATCGATGTGCTTGAACGCCATATTGATGATGATAAGGGGTGGAATATTGCGAAGGAACTGAAACGATTTGCTCAAGCCAATTTGTTCCGCGGCGAATATATGGCTCATGATGAAGAAATAGAGGAAGTTACTTCAGACTCTAAATATATGGGGCGTTTGCATCATGCATTGCGCTCGTGCATAAGATATTTTGACGAGAAACTTGAAGATTGCATTGCACGCATAGAACCGGAGGTAGAAGCAGTGGCTGAGGTAAGCAAGCAAAAGACCAAAAGTATTCGAACATACGTGAATAATCTGCGCGAGCATGCATTCGACGAACCGAAAGCTCGTTGCATTGTGGACATGGCTGACAATTGGGAGGACGTGTTTAATAAAACCTGTAAGAAAAAGGACGCATTGCGTGGGCATGCACAGCGCATTTCGGACATACTAAAAGAGATGGAATACCTGCGTAAGACGTATGCAAGTTATGTATATAACTGTGAACTTACACTTGAAAATTTGGACGAACTGAGTCTGTTGGGAGCAATTTCGCGTGAAATAACGCGTTACACGACAGAGCATGAGACCTTTCTGTTGGCTCGCACGCCCGAGTTGTTCAACCGCATGGTTAATGGTAACGATGCTTCATTTGTGTTTGAAAAGTATGGTACAACATTCAAACACATAATGATTGATGAATTTCAGGATACTTCGCGCATGCAGTGGAGCAACTTCAAGACATTGTTGCTCGAGAATATGGCACAAGGCGATGAAAGTATGCTTGTGGGCGACATCAAGCAGAGCATATACCGCTGGCGTGGCGGCGATTGGAATATTTTATTCGATATAGAGAATGAAATTAAACAAACAAAAGTAACAGTATTGCCTAAGGTCGAAAATTTCCGTAGTCTGCCCGTAATTGTTCGCTTCAATAATGCCTTTTTTGTCAAAGCATCTACTTATATTGATAAGAGACATTGGGAGGTACCTGGTGATTGGATCTGTCATGAAACCAATTTGATGCCTGATTTGCCGAAGAAGGTGGATAATAGCAACATCATACAACAGATATATAAGGACGTTGAGCAGACACCACGTTGTGGCGAAGAAGGGACTGGCTACGTGCGCATTGTTATGAATGACAAGGATACTACTGCAGAGGAAACAATAGAGGACCTTTATGAACAGGCCGTAAATCTGCATGTAGAGCATGGCGTGCCGTATGGCGAAATGTTAATTTTGGTAAGAAGAAATTCTGAGGCCCAAACTATTATTGACTATATTACTGAAAAAGACCCGGCGTTTCCGATAACATCTGCCGAGGCTTTCATGTTAAAGTCGTCGTTGATGGTAACGACCTTAATTAACGCGCTGAAGTTTTTGTTAAACGAAACAGACACCTTGGCAATGGCGTTATTACGCGAGGGATTACATGCCATTTATGACAAAATAGAAGATAAAGAACTTAGGAACTTCTATTTAGATATGATAGATGGAATATGTACCACATTGAGTGATGATGCTCAGCGGGCTACAATGCAGCAAATGCCTCTGTATGAACTTTGTCTGCACTTGATGATGATGATGCACTATGAGGAAGCGGAAAAGCTTGGCGAACTGAAGCAGTCGGCCTATATTTTCGACTTCTTAGATGCTTTGGTTAGCTATATTAACGATCATTCGTCAGACATTAGGGACTTTATCTCTTTCTGGGATGATGTACTCTCAGAACGCTCTATTGCCGTAAATGTGGAAGATGCTGTCCGTGTGATGACCATACATAAAGCCAAGGGACTTGAAAGCCACACAGTGTTTATACCATTTGCCGATTTTTCACTTGAGAGCAGCCAACATGATAAAATTATATGGTGCGCCCCTCAACAGAATATGACAAATGACACAAACGTGAATGAGTTGGTAGGCAGATTACCTTTAGTGCCAGTCAATGATTTGAAAAAGATGGAAGATAGTGCTTATTCTACATTCTATGAAAACGAGCACAGGCAACAACGGGTTGACAGTCTGAACACACTATATGTGGCATTTACACGTGCAAAATGTAATCTGTTTATATGGAGTAAACGACCGAAAATAGGAGGCCGTAGTGCGTTTAACTTGATTGACGCATTTGTCAATAACCTCCAAGCCAGCGACACGGAGACAAAAACGACTCCAGGTGTTGTATGTTATGGCAATATCGTAGGGGCTAAAGATGCGAAAGACAAACAAGCCCCCAACGATATTCCTGTAAGTATTAGTCACAACGACTTGTCGGGGGTTAAATTCTTTCAATCTTCAAAAGCGCTCGACTTTTTGGCTGATAGCGAAAGAGAAATTGAAGGTGACACGCCGGAATTGCAGCATCAACGCAGAACGCGTTACTTCATGAACAAGGGTACATTGTATCATCAAGTATTTTCGCGGATAGAGCGTAAGGAGGACGTGCCAGGCGTCATAGAAAAAATGAGAGTCGAAGGGTTATTGGCCACAAAGAAGCAGGCTGACGAGATTCTAACTTTTGTGACAGGAGCACTGCAGCAGGAAAAAGAAGCAGCAAGGTGGTTTGATGGTACTTACGAATTGTACAACGAACATAACATTTTAATACGTAGTGACGGGCATGCTAAAATGTTTCGTCCCGACCGTGTGATGGTAGCAGCTGATCATGCAGTAGTGGTGGACTATAAATTTGGCAGCGAGAAGGAAGAATATAAGGATCAAGTGGAAATGTACGCGAACAACCTTGCCAAACTTCTGAACAAGCCTGTAAAAGGTTACTTATGGTATGTCACATTGGAAAAAGGTGTTGAAAAAGTATGCGATATCGAATTGAATATTAAATAGTAAAAGGGTAGTTATGGATAGATGTATAGATAGTTTCTTGCAGCATGTAGCATCGTCGCTAAAAAATAAATTTGGCGACAATCTAAGTCGCGTGGCTGTGGTATTTCCGAACAAACGTGCGAACCTTTTTTTGAACGAATATTTGGTAACAGGCAACGAGGTTATGTGGGCGCCAACCTATATGACTATCAGCGAGCTGTTTACATCGTTGTCGCATTTGCAAATAGCTGATCCAGTTGATGTTGTGTGCCGGTTGTACAAGCATTATGCAAAGGCAACAAATAGTAACGAATCTCTCGACTATTTTTATGGTTGGGGAGAGAGATTGTTAGCCGATTTTGATGACCTTGACAAGAATCTGGGTGATGCAGACAAAATATTCCGCGACTTGCGGGAATATCAAGAGATAGGGGCCTATGATGAAATATTAGATGAGGATCAAATTGCGCAATTACGTAAATTTGCAGGTGACTTTTCTGTTAAGGACCGCAGTAAAATACGTGAGCGCTTCATGCAGTTGTGGGAGGCAATGCTACCCCTGTATAAAGGACTGAAAGAGGATTTGGCCAAAGACGGAATGGCCTATGAGGGACAGCTATACCGCGATGTGCTCGAACGGCTTAAACGTCAAGAATTGGTATTGCCGGCACAATTTGATTACTATGCTTTTGTTGGCTTCAATGTGCTTGATTCTGTTGAAAAAGAACTGTTCAAGTTGCTGCAAGCTGAGGGAAAGGCCCTGTTCTATTGGGATTATGATGTTCATTATGTCAATAATAATGACCCTCTTGCCCCAACAGAGGCCGGTGTGTTCTTACAGGAAAATCTTAAGACTTTCCCTAATGAATTGGCCAACGATACTGGTCTGTACAACAATCTGACAGGCAGAAGTGGAACAGAACTTGGTATAACCTTTGTTGCTGCCGACACCGATGCCATACAAGCACAATATGTCGACCAATGGTTGTCGACACGATGTGATGGAAAATTAGACAGCAATGAGGCACGACAAACTGCTATTGTGCTATGCGACGAGGGACAGCTTTTGCCCGTACTACACGCCCTGCCCAAAAGCAAGGGATATGATGTGAATATCACAAAGGGTTTCCCCCTGACACACACACCAGCTTATGCCTCTGTGACAAGGTTTATGAATGAAATGTTGTATGGCCAAAATGTACGACGTTGCAAACTGCCTGAGGGAACCAAACCTATGCCATTGCAACAAAGCGAGGCGATGGACAAGTTGTTAGTAATTCAACAATTAGTGAAAAATGATGCGGTCGATGTGCGCAAGAAGTACAAGATTGATGATTGGAAAAACATATTGTACACGGAGTCATACTTCCAAATATACACTATTATATCACGTTTTGTTAAACTAATTGAGACTGGCACCCTGTCGACAGAAGGAACTAATAATTTGTATATAGGTCTGGACACACTGTTCAAACTTCTCAAACAGGTCATGCGCAGCCAAACAATACCGTTCCATGGAGAACCAGCCGTTGGACTACAGATTATGGGGGTGCTCGAAACACGATGCCTGGACTTTAAGCATGTATTGATGCTATCGGTAGGAGAGGGTATACTGCCCCAAAAAGCAACTGATGCATCATTTATTCCTTTCTTAATTCGCAAACGGTACGGACTAACCACATACCTGCGCAAAACGGCCGTTTATGCCTATTATTTCTACCGATTGATGCAGCGCGCCCAAGATGTGACTTTAGTTTACAACAATTCGACGTCAGGCACACATAGAGGCGAGATGTCACGCTTTATGCGCGGTATGCTTTATGACCCGCAATTAGGAAAAAGCATCGAGCGCTATCATCTGAGAAGCGTGCCACGACCGTTGTCTTTGCCGGAACTGAAGATCTGCACAAACGCAGAGAATATGGAACAGCCATTTTGTAATGAATTCTCGCCTTCGGCACTCAATACATATTTGTCGTGCAATCGTAAGTTCTATTATCACTACATTAAGCATCTCCGTAAACCAGACGACACTGATGGCATAATTGACCCACGAGATTTGGGTACAGTCTTTCATTATGCAGCTCAGTCCTTTTACGATGAAGTAATTGGAAGGCAATGTATTGAGCCGAAATCATTGCGCAATTATTTGGAAGTCAAAAACAATGTGCAATTGCAGGATATTGTCAGAGGAGCATTCCTTGATACGAAAATAGAACGCACTGCGATGGTCGAAACAATTGTCAACAAATTTCTGCATGATACAATCAAATACGACTCAGGAGAATTTAACTCCAACAAGGCTTTGACTCTGAATAGCCTCGAATTTGTAGCAGCCGAACGCGATGCCGAGACATTTCTGAAAGTACCTTTTGGGAAAGAAGGCAAATTGGTTCACATTAGGTTATATGGCCAAATAGACAGGCTCGATTTAGCTGAACTCGAAGGCGTTGGTCGGTGTCTGCGCGTGGTGGATTATAAAACGGGGGGCAATAGTGTAGAAGTGAAGGACATGGAACACATGTTTAACCATCAACAAAAGGAAGATCCCAAAAAGAAAGATTCTAAAAAGAAAGATCCTAAACACCCGTTCCAGACATTTGCTTATTGCTTGATAGTACACGAAAGTCCAGAGTTTTCACAATACAAGAGTTTACCTTTGGTGCCCGCGCTTTATTATGTACATCATTTTCGAAAAGAAGGGTTTAATCCATATATATCTTTTGAAGGCAAGTCATGCACGGACTTCAGAGCATATGCCGAGGAGTTTAAGTCAAAGCTCATAGGATTGCTTTCAGAGATAATTGACCCCAAAAATCCATTTGAATGTACTAACAACAAAGATACCTGCAAATATTGCGACTTCTGTGACATGTGTGGCAGAAATTCGTGATTGTTGCAAAAGAACAAATTAGAAATAGATGGTAAGTATAGCTGTATCTGAATCATTCAAGAACATCTGCCCCGATTTCTGTGGCGCGGGGATTCATGCCACCGTAAAAAACAGTGCTTTATCTGATGCCCTGTGGGAAGAAATTACTGCTTATGGTAACGAACTCTCAGGGAAGTACACTATTGACACGATTAAAGAACGTGCAGGAATTTACGCAACCCGCTTGGCTTACAAGGCATTTGGTAAGGATCCGAGCCGTTACCGTCCAGCCTGTGAGCAACTTGCACGCAGAATATTGCAAGGTAAGGAGTTGTACCACATTAACACGGTTGTTGATGTGGTCAACCTCCTGTCGTTGTACACAGGTTACTCCACTGCCGCTTTGGACGGAGCGTGCATAGCTGGTAATAATGTGGAGCTTGGTATTGGACGAGCAAACGAACCATATCAGGCTATAGGCAGAGGTTTACTCAATATCGAGAACTTGCCAGTCTATCGCGATACGGAAGGTGCGTTTGCCACACCAACGAGTGATTCTACACGCACAATGGTATCTCTTGACACTACTAACTTGTTGGTGCTTATCAATGCTTATGATGGCGACCATCAACATTTGCACGAAGCTATAAAATACGGAGTAAGATGCTTGGAACAATACGCTTGCGCCTCAAACATAGAAGTGACAACTTACGCGTCACATATCACACCGCAAATTGAGGCATTGCAACAAAAGTATGATTGTTGTTAGTCTATTCTGAAAGGTCTGCGTTTGAGCATATTCAACCGTTTTCTGAAGTTTGCTTATGACTCATTACGCATGTTTACTTGCTGTATAATTGAAAGTAAAACCCGTTAGCACGCATTTTTGTGCTAACGGGTTAAATAATTGCAGAATTACAATGTTATTGTCAAAACTTCCTTGGCCAAATATGTTTCTTGAAAGACGGACTTCGCCTCGTTTAGCAATACGTTCTCATCATCATAACGTGAGGAAAAATGTCCAATAACTAATTTGCCGACACTTGCAGCCTTTGCTATTTGCGCAGCTTGTAATGCAGTTGAATGTAAAGTTTCAATAGCTCTCGCCAAATTGTCTTGTCCGAAAGTTGCTTCATGATAAAGGACGTCAACTCCGCGAAGAATAGGCACATTTTGCGGACGATAGCATGTATCGGAGCAATATGCATACGTCCGTCCCTTGTCTGCGGGAAAGACTAACTGCTCGTTAGGCACGACGCGCCCGTCTGGCATAGTCCAATCTGCTCCTTGTTTTATGGAATTTATGGCGTAATACGGAATATCCAAATAATCGATCATGTCGCGACGAATGTGAGGCAAGGGAGGTCGCTCCTTGAACAAAAAGCCACAACACGGCACTCGATGCCGCAAGGGAATGGTGTAGACCATTACAGAGCGGTCCTCATAAATCAAGATCGATTGGTCGACTGTTGGCAGTGGATGGAAAATGACATCAAAGGCTATGCCCTTGCAAAAGAAATTGAGCTGAGGACGCATGAGTTCTTCTAACTCGGCATGGGCATATATGTGCATGGGTAACGTTCGACCAGCCAAAGACAAGGTTGACAGCAATCCTATCAGACCAAAGATGTGATCGCCGTGCAAATGGGATATAAAAATGTGTGACAAACGCGAAAACTTTTGACGCGCTTGTCTAAATTGCACTTGTGCACCCTCACCGCAATCAATTAAAAATAGCTTTTCGCGTATGTTTACCACCTGAGCCGACGGCCAATGCTTCAATGTGGGCATGGCGCTGCCGCAACCTAATATGTGTACGTCGAACTTTTCCATATCGCAAAATTACGCAAATCGGCAATAAAAGTGTAATTTTGTGGTCAAAAAAAGTGGGCGACCCTAAATTGCCATGTCTTTTACCTATTACGCAGGTTTTCAAAATTTGTTTATATAAATCTTAGTTTAGCCATTATGATTTGGCATCTCAACTGAAGATGTGCACATACTCATACAAAAATTTAGTTTATGGAAACAGCTAATAAAAATAATAATAGAGGCTCACATACGCGAGAGGAACAAATGCAGGCTTTCGGCCGTTTGCTTGATGTACTTGACGAACTACGTGTGAAATGCCCGTGGGACCGCAAACAAACAAACGAGAGTTTACGGCCAAACACCATAGAAGAGACATACGAATTGTGCGATGCGCTGATGAAGCACGACACGAAGAATATTTGTAAGGAATTGGGAGACGTGCTTTTGCATGTATGCTTTTATGCAAAGATTGGTTCGGAAACACGTGATTTTGACATAGCAGACGTTTGTCGTGAATTATGCGACAAACTTATATTCCGTCACCCCCACGTGTTTCCACCAAAGGGACAGGACAACAATCACATAGATACAGCACAGCAAGTAAGCGAGCAATGGGAACTGTTGAAACAGATAGAAAAAGATGGCAACAAAAGCGTATTGGCTGGTGTGCCAGAAGCATTGCCTTCGCTAATAAAAGCGTATCGAATACAAGATAAAGCGCGCAATGTGGGTTTTGATTGGGAAGAGAAGTCCCAAGTTTGGGAAAAGGTGAAAGAGGAAATAGGAGAATTTGAGACGGAAGTAGAACACATGGATAAAGACAAGGCTGAAGCCGAATTTGGTGATGTGATGTTCAGCCTTATCAATGCTGCAAGACTGTACAAGATAAATCCGGACAATGCATTGGAGCGCACCAATCAGAAATTTATTAGACGCTTTAATTATCTTGAAGCTCACACTATGAAACAAGGACGTAATCTTACAGATATGAGCTTAGAGGAAATGGACGCCATCTGGAATGAAGCAAAGTTGCATGAACGTGATGGCAATAAATAACATGACGCCCCAGGCTTTTGCACTATTCAAATGTCCTCACGAAAACGTATTTACGCGTATTGAACAATTCAGCAAGCCAAGGACTTTTCAAACACTTGAAGATATACCAACGACAGGAGGCTATTTAATTGCACCTTTCGTTTGTTCAGAAGAATGTCCTATATTGTTTATAGAACCTGATGCAACGAGTGTAAGTGAGATAGAGCCAACTGCAGATGTAAGCGATATTGGCTTTGTAGATAACGCATTAGAAGAAAGAAAGGCATACAGTAAAGCTTTCAAATCCGTATCTGAGATGTTTGATAATAAGGCTATTAAAAAGCTTGTACTATCGCGCAGATTAAACTGTAAGTTGTCGTCAACCCTTGATGCTGAAAAATTATTTTTGAGAGCTTGTACTCTTCGACCTAACAATTTTGTTGCGCTTTGGCACGCCCCAGTTTCAGGTACATGGCTTGTAGCAACGCCAGAGCCTTTACTTGAACGTACAAATTCTGCATGGCATACTGTAGCTTTGGCTGGAACACTGCCATGGAACGACAACATAGACGCTTTATGGGACAATAAGAACAAAGAGGAACAAGTGCTTGTTAAGGATTTTATTGCAACTACACTCAAGCCAGTAACAGAGGATATGGATATTTCGCCAACATATTCGTTGCGCAGTGGTAACATACAGCATTTGTGTAATGACATTACATTTACTTTGAAGGACAATGTTAATCTGTGCCAGGTGCTACAGACTTTACACCCAACTCCTGCGGTGTGTGGACTCCCACGCGAAAAATCAAAGTCGGCCATATTAGAAATAGAACCCACTTCCCGGTTTTATTATGCGGGATTTAGCGGACCGTATTTGCTGAAAGAGCAGACCATGCTGTATGTATCATTGCGCTGCATGCAATTAAATGCAAACATGGCGACCCTTTATGCTGGCGGTGGCATCATGCCTGAAAGTAAGGAAAACGAAGAATGGGAAGAAACAGTTAGGAAAATGGCGACCATGAGGCAGCTGATAAAACGAAATTAAAATAAAAATGTATTGCGACACAACACAAGTAAACCAATTAACAGCACTACTCGTAGCTTACAATATACGCAATGCCGTGGTGTGTCCTGGGTCGCGTAATGCGACGATTGTTCATAATTTGTATGAAATACATAGACAAGGCAAAGTAAGCATACACCCTGTTACAGACGAACGCAGTGCGGCATTTGTTGCTCTGGGAATGTCTTTGGCTACTCAAGAACCAACAATAGTGTGTGTCACATCAGGCACAGCATTGCTTAATTGTGTGCCAGCTGTTGCCGAGGCGTACTACCGACACTTGCCGTTACTTGTTATTTCGGCTGATAGACCACTACAGTGGATTGGCCAATATGACGGTCAGACTCTGCAGCAAACTGGTGCTTTGGAACCTTATTGTAGAACGGCACAAATCAATCCGCCACGAAGCGAAGGTGACTGCTGGGCTAATAATTTGCATATCAATGAGGCCCTTAATAGCCTATATCATGGTGAGGGCGGACCAGCACATATTAACGTGGCAATAGAAGAGCCTATGTTTAGCTTTAATACAGTGCAGTTGCCCAATGAACGCGTAATTAGCGTAACTTGCCCTACAAATAGCACTCCAATACCACAAAACATTGTTGACATTATAGCGAATGCTAAATTGCCAGTGCTCTTAATTGGCCAATATGAAAGGGGCGACATTCGTAAGGAAGTTGCTGATATCGTTGTAAACGAGCAGATGCTTGTATTGCCTGAAATCATTTCAGATGTGCCAGGCAATCATTTGATGAATGCTTTTGACTATCTTTCGACGCAAACTGATGCATTGAAACCTGATTTAGTGGTGCAAATTGGAGGAAACTTTGTCCACAAATCATTCAAAAATCTGTTACGCAATACCTCATGTTGTGTAATACGAATAGACGAGGGACAAGGTTTGATAGACACTTTCTGCCATTTGCAATACAAAATTCAATCAGCTGTTCAGCCAGCCTTAGCGCAACTATCAATGAAACTTCCCCGAAAGCATGAGGGTGTTGCTAAAGCAGAACGCAGACTTGTCGATACCGCAAAGATATTAGAAGAAGAATTATTGGCAGATGAGGAGCATTTGACAATGAATTGCGTCATTAGGCATTTGTATATGAAAATGCAAACACTCGCTTGTGATTATACATTGCATTTGGCCAACAGCTCATCAGTAAGAATAGCTGGCAATTATTTCAAGTCGGGTGTGCAACCAATCCTTTGCAACCGTGGCGTTAACGGCATTGAGGGGTCATTGTCTGCGGCTGTTGGATATGCGATGAAGATGTGGGGACTTAGCATTGTCATAATAGGCGATTTAAGTTTCTTCTATGATGCGAATGCCTTATGGAACGTGTCATTACCGTCAAATCTACGAATATTGTTGCTCAATAATAATCATGGCGGTATCTTTGACCAGTTGAAGGGATTAGAGAAGTCACCGGCACGCGACAAATTTATAGCTGCTGGACAACAGACTTATACGGCTGCAGGAATTGCACAAACATTCCATATAGGTTATACTGGCGTTCAAAATTTTGACGACCTGCGTCCTGCCTTAGAACATTTTATAGTACCCGACGGCGGTTCACAAATTGTTGAGGTATTTGTTAATGGGTGATTGTCCATTATAATAATATCTGACATCTTGAACACCATCATGGCATGCAAAGTTTAGCTGTAACGCAAAATAAACAATCTGAAAATGTAGCGTAACACAAAAAATAACTAACTTTGCAAAGGAAATATTTCGGGATTTTTCATGTAGTTGGCCTGTGCTGACAATACACGGAATATCACTTAATAATACGAACCAACTTAAAAGACGAATATTAACTTCAATTTTCATGGAAAAAAGCGCATTACAAATTGCACGTGCTGCTTACCAGCCCAAGCTGCCCGCAGGCTTGCGTGGCAATGTAAGTATCAAAGAAGGTGAACCCACTCAAAGTGTAGGTGATCAAGAGGAAATCAAGAAATTGTTCCCTAACACATATGGTATGCCTTTGGTAGAGTTTGTTCCCACAAACGAAAAGAAAGAGTATGCTCCAATGAATATTGGCATCATCCTTTCGGGTGGTCAGGCTCCTGGCGGTCACAATGTGATTTGCGGTCTGTATGATGAACTCAAGAAGCAGAACCCTGCAAACAAGCTTTACGGCTTTTTGATGGGACCTGGCGGTTTGGTTGACCACAAGTACATCGAACTTACTGATGCCATCATAGACGATTACCGCAATACTGGTGGTTTCGACATGATTGGTTCTGGCCGTACTAAACTTGAGGAAGAAGATCAGTTTGAAAGTGGCTTGAAAATTATTCGCGAGTTAGGCATCAAAGCTGTCGTGATTATCGGTGGTGATGATTCGAATACTAACGCATGCGTGTTGGCTGAGTACTATGCTGCTCATAACTGCGGCGTACAAGTTATCGGTTGCCCCAAGACTATTGATGGCGACTTGAAAAATGACCAGATCGAAACTTCATTCGGTTTTGATACTGCATGCAAGACTTACGCAGAGGTTATAGGTAACATTCAGCGTGATGCTAATTCTGCACGTAAATATTGGCACTTTATCAAGTTGATGGGTCGCTCAGCCAGCCACATTGCATTGGAATGTGCCCTTCAGTGCCAGCCTAATGTATGTATCATCAGCGAAGAGGTTGAAGCAAAGAACCAAACTCTTGATGACATCGTAACATATATTGCTGAGATTGTTGCAAAACGTGCAGCTAATGGTAACAACTTTGGTACAGTATTGATTCCGGAAGGCTTGATTGAATTCATTCCTGCAATGAAAAAGCTTATTGCTGAATTGAATGACCTTTTGGCTACACCGGAAGCTGCAACTGTAGCAGCAGCTGAACAACGCGCTTGGATTCTTGGCAAATTGTCAAAGGAGAATGCTGCTATCTACGAGAGCCTTCCTGAAGGCGTTGCCAAGCAGCTTACAATGGAACGTGACCCTCACGGAAACGTACAAGTTTCGCTCATTGAAACCGAGAAGCTCCTCTCTGAAATGGTTGGCAACAAACTTGCTGCATGGAAGAAGGAAGGTAAGTTTGTAGGCAAGTTCTCTGCACAGCACCACTTCTTTGGTTACGAGGGTCGTTGCGCAGCACCTTCAAACTACGATGCAGACTATTGCTATGCACTCGGTACAAGCGCAGCACAGCTCGTTGCTAATGGCAAGACTGGCTATATGGCTATTGTAAAGAACACTACTGCACCTGCAGAACAATGGGTAGCCGGCGGTGTGCCTATTACAATGATGATGAATATGGAACGTCGTAACGGCAAGATGAAGCCCGTTATCAAAAAGGCTTTGGTTCGTTTGGATGGTGCTCCTTTCAAGAAGTTTGCTGAGCATCGTGCAGAATGGGCTGAAAAAACTTGCTTCGTTTATCCTGGTCCTATTCAGTACTGGGGTCCATCAGAAGTTTGTGACCAATGCACTGCTACTCTGAAATTAGAACAGGGTAAATAATAACATGCTCTTCAAATTATGAAGAGTTGATATAGAGCGAGGATAAACGATAGCAATCGTGGTGAAGTATATTCTTTAATACATTGTATATCGTTTATCCTCTTTTTACTTTTTAATATGGTCCTAAAGAATCCTTCAAATAGAAAAACAGTGAGAGTAAATTGCAAGAAGAGTAGGGGAGGTGCATACAAACCAACACGAAGCCGTCGCACATATTCTCGCAGCAAGAGACATACCTCTTTGAAGGAGAAGACGATATCAGCATTTCGCAATATCAACCAAAAGGCGCGTATTCTTTTCATCAGACTTTCTATTATCTGCTTAGTTGGCATTTTCTGCTATTTTGTGTACATCTATTTGGTGGTACCATACAGTCTAAAATGGCAAGCTCTAAATGGCAATGAAATGTATCCAGAGGGTTTTTCAATTCATGGTATAGATATAAGTCATCATCAAGGTGACATAGATTGGCATAAGGTTAAAAATGCGACTGTAAACGGAGAAACTATAAGCTTTATATTTATCAAAGCGACAGAAGGTGAAAATCATCTTGATAAAAATTTCAACGACAATTTCTATCAAGCAAGAGACAATGGTTTCTTACGCGGTGCATATCATTATTTCAAACCTAATGTGTCAGCCACTGTACAAGCTAAATACTTTCTTAAACAGGTCCATCTTGAAGAGGGTGACCTTCCCCCCGTGCTTGATATCGAGGAGAAAGGCAATCTTTCTGTGGAAAATTTACGAAAAGCTTCACTCACTTGGTTAAGGGTGGTGGAAAAGGAATATGGCGTTCCTCCTATAATCTACACAAATTACAAATTCAAGAAAGACTACCTTAATACAAAAGAGTTTGACAGATATCCATACTGGATTGCGCACTATTACGTACACTCATTAACATATAGCGGCAAATGGCGTTTTTGGCAACACACAGATTGCGGACACATTGACGGAATAAAAGAAAATGTTGATTTGAATATATACAATGGTTCTATGTATGATTTGAAACGCCTCTGTATAGTAAAGGATTGGTAAGTCGCATTATTTATTTCGACAGAGAATTAAGTTTGTCATAAACAAATGAAATATGAACGGAATAGGAGAAATTTTCCTTGCGACTCCGAACTTCTGCAATCCTCAGCACATTCTACCGCAATAGAATTGCATTTCATACACGAATTTATAAACAAAGCCACTTCAATTAAAATTACAACTTGTATGAGAATGCTTTGTAAATCAAAAGAAAAGTAGTAACTTTGCAGCGCCGTTACGAGATAATGGCATAATTCAAACCTATAAAAATAAAAAACAAATGGCAACAAAAATCCGTTTGCAGCGTCATGGCCGTAAGAGCTACGCTTTTTACAGCATTGTAATCGCTGACGTAAGAGCACCACGTGATGGTAAGTTTACTGAAAAGATTGGTACATACAATCCCAACACCAATCCTGCAACAGTAGATTTGAATTTTGAACGCGCCTTGTATTGGGTAGAAAATGGTGCACAGCCTACTGACACCGTACGCAACATCCTTTCTAACGAAGGTGTGATGCTCATGAAACACCTTAATGGTGGTGTACGCAAGGGCGCATTTGATGAAGCTGCAGCAAAGGCTAAATTTGATGCTTGGAAGCAAGCCAAGGACGCAAAGGCAACTGCCGCTGCTGACAAGAAGGCTGCTGACAAGAAAGCTGCTGCTGAAGCTCGTCTCGAAGCTGAAAAGAAGGTTAACGAGAAGATAGCAGAGAAGGTAGCTGAAAAGAAGGCTGCTGAAGCTGCTGCTAAAGCAGAAGCCGAAGCTGCCGCAAAGGCTGCTGCAGAAGCTGAAAACGCTCCCGCAGAGGAAGCTACAGAAGCACCTGCTGAAGCTTAATTTATTCGTTCTTTTGAGCAATCGAGTAGGAGATAAGTGCCATCAAGTACTTATCTCCTATTTTTCTTATTTGGGAATAATAAATTGGGTAGAGCTTGTCTATAGCTTGATGGACCGCCCTACTTATTGTACTCGTCGGTATACCCAGACAATATTCGCAAAAACATAGACTGCTTGATTAGTAGGACTATACTGATACGTACGAATAATGCCGCAAAATCCTTCTACGCCTTTTCGCATATCTATGCCTTGAGAATAGAGATGGTTGATGAGACAAAACATAAGTACTTTTGTCTGCAAAAATAAGCTGCATTGAAAGATTCTCTTCGAATCTTACAATGCAGCTTATATATTGTCAAATCCTTTATTGTATTGTTATAGAAATGCGTTATTTAATTATGCCTAACTCGCAGAACACCTTGCGCAAGGCGGCTACAGCACGATCTACTTGTTCTTTTGTATGAGTGGCCATTAAAGCTACACGCACGAGCGTATCCTGAGGGGCGCATGCTGGTGGAATCACTGGATTAATGAACACACCTTCATCAAAGGCACGTGCTGTTGCAACAAAAGTCTTTTCTGTATCACGCACATACAACGGAATGATAGGTGATTCTGTGTCACCTATTTCGAAGCCCTCCTCCTTAAATCGTTTCAATGCGTAACGAGTTACATCCCACAGAGCTTCAATACGTTCAGGTTCATTCTGAATGATATGCAGAGCTTCAAGCGCACAAGCTGTAGCAGCAGGCGTATTTGAAGCAGAGAAAATGTATGTACGCGCATTATGGCGTAACCAATTTATGATACTTTCGTCTGCAGCAATAAATCCACCGATTGAAGCAAGAGACTTACTAAATGTGCCCATGATCAAGTCTACCTCGTCGGTCAAGCCAAAATAGTCGCACACACCACGTCCCTGACGGCCGAATACTCCAATACCATGTGCTTCATCTACCATGATAGTGGCATTGTACTTATGCTTAAGTTTTACGATTTCAGGCAGATTGGCCAAATCTCCTTCCATAGAGAACACACCATCTACTACAATCAGTTTGACAGACTCGGGAGCACATTTTTGTAATTGACGCTCCAAATCAGCCATATCATTGTGCTTATATTTCAGACGCTTTGAGAACGACAAACGACAGCCGTCCACAATAGAGGCATGATCGCGATCGTCGCAGATGATGTAATCCTCACGTCCTGTAAGAGCGGGAATAACACCAGAATTTACAGTAAATCCCGTAGAGAAGCATAAAGCATCGTCCTTACCTACAAATTCGGCCAGTTCTTTTTCGAGTTGCAAATGCAGGTCCAATGTACCATTAAGGAAACGCGAACCAGCACAACCTGAACCATATTTTTCCATGGCCTTAATACCTGCCTCAATAATGCGTTCGTCACCGGGCAGTCCGGTATACGCATTTGAGCCAAACATCAACACGTGATGTCCACCCATCTCAACCTCGGTACCTTGTTTACCTTCAATTGCACGGAAATAAGGATATACACCCTTTGCTTTGTATTGTTGTGGCAAGGTGTATTTTGCTAATCTGTCTTGTAATATGCCCATTTTTTTATTTTCTTGTTATAGCGCATTGAGGGTCAATCAGCGCCATTCTTTGTTCGTTATTATATGAGCAAAGGTAAGCATTTTTTTATAATTGGCTAAGTGCTTAGTTAAAAAAATGCACGTTATTGTATTTTCTGTGCTATTGCTCATAAATGGTTAGCTAATAATCAATGTTTTGACAAGCTTGCAATGAAGATTTCGCTGATAGTTACCATTGAGTTACTTATTTATTTCAGTACTACACGATCGCCTAATACTTTTGCCAATTTACGCTCAATCTGGCTTAATTGCATATACTCCTTCATTAAGGATTCGGCCTTTAAGGTGTCAGTCTGTAACTGGGGATTGCGCAGTTGTATTAGTATTTGTTGCAATTGACCTTTTATCACTGCATGCTTGTAGTCGTGTAGTATGCGTGGTACAATATCATCGAGTTTATACTTATCTTCGACATATTGCTCACGTTGCCGGCTACTCAAAATAAAATTATCTTGCCCCACCATTGCAGCAAATTTACTAATTCGTGGATCGGGGTGATTAAGGAAATAGGGTAGGGATTCCCACTCCTTGTTGGCTGACAACCTCAATGCCTCGGTCAATATCTTGTTGAGCAGGGGAGTAGTAAGAGTTAGCCCGTCTGACTTGAGGCTGTATTCAATAAACGCAGCAACAGTAACTTGACCTTCAGAGTTTGCACTGCTTTCAGTTCCAAGCGCATCAATATACATATTCCCGAATTTCACGACCAAAGACGCCAACATCTCCTCTTCAGCATTGCCTTTAACTGTGTTATTTGCATGAGACGTAGTGCTATGTTCAGCAGAAGTGTCAGTCTGTTGTTTGTTCTCATCACTCGAATAGTCTGATGATACCTGTTTGCGGTGCTGCTTGTTTATTTCATTAACAATCAGTTCTTCATTAACCGACAGGGCGACAGCACTTTCCTTGATATACATCTGACGCACGACCTCATTGGGAATAACAGAGATACTATGAACCACATCTGTTATCAATTCGGCACGTTTGATAGGGTCTCCTTCCGCACCTTTCAAGAGAAGGTTTGTTTTGAATTTAATGAAATCTACTTGGTGCTGATCAATGTAGTTTTGAAATTCCTCTGACCGATGTTTGCGTGCAAAACTGTCCGGGTCATCGCCATCTGGCAACAAAAGAACCTTGATATTCAGGCCCTCGGCAAGTAACATATCTATACCTCGCAAACTTGCCTTAATACCTGCAGCGTCACCATCGTAAAGTACCGTTATGTTTTCAGTAAAACGATGTAACAGACGTATTTGTCCCTCTGTTAACGATGTACCAGACGAAGCGACAACATTTTCCACTCCAGATTGATGCATGGATATAACGTCCGTGTATCCTTCTACCAAGAAACATCTACCATGTTTCACGATAGCTTGTTTTGCTTGGTAAAGTCCATATAGCTCATGGCTTTTGCTATATATCTCACTCTCTGGAGAATTGACATATTTACCAACGTTCTTGTGCTTTTCAGTATTCAGGACTCTGCCGCCAAAAGCCACAACACGCCCGGAAACAGTGTGCACAGGAAAAATGACGCGACCATGATATCGATCGAACAGGTGTCCATCTTCTGTTTGATAACACAATCCCGTTTTAAGCAAGTATTCTTTACTAAAACCATGTGCCATGGCAGCGTTAGCAAAGGCGTCCCGTTGTTCTAACGAATATCCAAGATTGAATTTTCTAATTATATCATCTCGAAAACCACGCGAACGGAAGTATGCCATGCCGATTGCAACGCCATCAACGTTATCATGCAATATATTTTGAAAATAATTGTTGGCCCACTCATTTAGAGCGAACATACTTTCACGTTCGCTCTGTTCAATTCGCTCTGTATCGGTTAACTCTTTCTCTTTGACTTCGATACCATATTTGCGCCCTAACCATTTTATTGCCTCTGGATAGGTCATCTGCTCCAATTCCATCAAGAAGTGAACAGCATTGCCGCCTTTTCCACATGAGAAGCATTTGCACAGTTGCTTAGCCGGTGATACGCTAAAGGAAGGTGTTCGTTCGTTGTGAAATGGACATAAGCCTTTGTAATTTGCACCAGATTTGCGTAAGGTCACAAATTCCTTCACCACATCTACAATATCTGTGGCGTCCATTACTCGCTGAATAGTAGCCCTGTCAATCATAAATTACAGAATAGGGGGTTATACGTTGATCGATAATTCGCTATTAAACATAACATACATTCTTTTCAAATCCACAGAAGTATATTATATTTGCGCTGCTTAACATAAAAATTTACACTCATGAAACTTAAAGTTGTTCTTTTTATTCTCACCATTATTGCAAACTTTGTCAGTAAATTATTAAACGACAAAGATACAAACCTTTCTGAAAATGCGGTTAAATCACTTTCAATTATTTCTGCGCTACTTTCTTCGGTTGTCGAAACTCCTTCTACTCTCGATAATTCTGCCTCTCTTGCTGCTGTGGATGCTCTTAGTCATAATGCTGACAAGCAATTAAACATGATATATAACGTTTAGCCTATGCTCTCAAAAACTTCTTTGCCCGATAGTCAAATAATTTTGTCCGAGCGCTTTAGCGAGGTTGACCAATCCTTTACCGACCTTCGTGTTATCCGTGGTTTCGTTCGTAACTTCGTCAAGAATGCCCAAAATGTCGGACTTAAATATGTGTCTGTTTTCCTCGTTCCCTCTCTCGTTCCGAAACGTTGGGATATGATATATATTTATTCCTCTAAGTGGTTAAACTCTCGTTCGCTCAACCGCTTAAAAGTCCTCCCTAAAACTTTGTACTTTACATCTCGTATAGAATTACTCTAAAATGTCAGTATCTCGCCCAAAAAATTTGGTTTCTTTTGGTTGCTTGCACCCTATACAAGTAACTTGTGCAGATGGTTCTACCCGTTTTGTGCCTTGCCGCCAGTGTGCTTACTGCCGTGTTCATGCTGCCGATACATTATCAAACCTTGGTACTCTCGAGTTATTGGATAATCCTTGCAGTCTCTTTGTTACTCTTACTTATCGCAATAGAGATATTCCAAAAGCTACTCTTATTTATGATGGTCATATTTGCAACCTTGTAGATACCGATACGGGCGAAATACTTACTGAACAATTTCATACAATCGAGGAACGCAAGTTCCTTGGTAAAATTTCAAAAAACTATGCCAAAAGATTTCCGTCTTACTTCTCTGCTGGACAAATACCCGTCCTTAAAATCGTTGATATACAACAATACATTGCCCGTGTCCGTGAGCGCGTGCGGAGAAAATTTGGAAAAAAATACCCTCTTCGTTTCCTTTACTGCGCTGAATATGGTGAAACTACGTTCCGCCCTCACTTTCACGTTATATTTCTTTGTAAATCCGAATACCTGCGTGCTTACTTGCACGAGATTGCGCGTGAATGTTGGGACTATGGTAATTTGGTTTCCAAGTATTACGCAGGAAATAACGCCAGCTATCTTACTTCGTATATGTCAGGCAGTTCTAATATTTCACCGCTATATAGCTCAAGCGGTGTTAAATCCCGCGCCCGCCACTCTCAAAAATTCGGCTGCTCTTATGTTGAAAAAAATAACAACATCTTCCGTTCTTTTACCGCGGGTAGCCCTCTCTCGTTCTCTCTCTCGTGCGATGGGCAAGACAAAGCCTTTAACTACCCATCTTCTCTTAAAAGTTCCATTTTCCCAAGGTGTCGCGACTTTAGCCGCCTCGATGATTTCGTTTGCCTCGGCCGCTATCGTCTCGCGCTTGGATTTGTTGGGCTTAGCTCGTCAGAAATTGCGAGAAAACTAACCGATGAAATAAATGAATATAATAACTGCCCCTTTGCTGCTTATCCGCGATATTTTAAGTTGTTTGGCGAAAAAATTAAGGATTTGCAAGACCCCGAAGCAATTTACTCCCGAGTCTATTATGATGTCCTCATTTCTAAAAAGTTCATGGCTGCTGCTCGCCTTTATTCTCACAATTGCCACTCCTTTCACTATTTCAAAACTCGGCAATTTTATGGCCGCTTAGAAGTTGATAGGTTACTCAATCAGTATGAGGATATTAAACGGCTTAAAGCTGATGGTGCTTCTTCCGTTGATTTTGTGCAGTTGGAAAGTTGGTTTTTAGACCATGGCGTTTATTTGCCACGTGTTTCTGATTATACTAAAACACGCTTTTTCTATGCTTGGAAATCTTACTGCACTTCCCGTCTTTTGGACCTTACCAAATACAAGAAAATCAAGGAAAAATATACTCTTAAAGATTATGACTAACTATTTTATTACAACTAAAGAATATATTACTTATGACGAAACAAAACCTATTCGTTCCTAAGGTCAAAAACCATGTTTCACGCAACGCGTTTGACCTCTCTCAGCGCCGCATCTTTTCATCAAAATGTGGCGAAATTCTTCCGTGCTTCCTGCAAGACTGCTTGCCAGGTGACAAGTTCAAAGTAAATGCTTCTACTTTTAGCCGTACCGCTCCCTTGAATACTGCGGCCTTTGCGAGAATGAAGCAATACTATAACTTTTACTTTGTTCCTTATCGCCTTTTGTACCGCGATTTTCCGTCTTTCGTTGTACAGCAATCAAAAAGTAGTAAGGCTGCTACTGATATAAATTCCGATGTAGTTGTGCCCTCTCAACTTCCTTACGTTGTTGAAAGTGACCTGCAGCACATTTGTCATAGTGGTTACGCTGGCGATGGCAACACCGCTCCCTTGCCTCTTGGTTCTTCTCTTCTTGGCAACTTCTTTACTCCTGTTGGTACATCTCGCATGCTTGCGACTCGTAAGTTGCTGCAATATCTTGGTTACTACAAATCTACCCGTAAAAAGTTTGTAGATAACGAATGGAATAAAAACAACACTCGCCTTAGTGTCTTTCCTTTGCTCGCCTACCAGAAAGTATATAACGACTTTTACCGCTTTAGTCAGTGGGAAAATGAACAAGCAAATACGTATAACGTGGATTACATGGCAGGTAATAGTTCCATGCATATTCCCGTTACAAAGTTGTTCGGCTCTGATACTACTGGCTGGTTTCCTGCATCGCATAAGCCTAATATGTTTGATATGCGATATGTCAACTTTACTAAGGATACTTTCTTAGGTGTTGTGCCTACCTCGCAGTTTGGTGCAGTTTCAACTGTTCAGTCTGCTGACCTTTCAAAAATGTATATCCAAAGTCTCGGCAATTCAAAGGGTAAACTTGCTGGTTTCGACAATGCTTATAATGACCTTGGCGTTGCTAACAATGGTGCAGAGAGTACTCCTAATCAGATTTCTCGTACTTTGGTGCGTATTGCTGACACATCTAATAAAGATGTGCAGTCTTTCGATATTCTTTCGCTTCGTGCTGCCCAAGCAAAACAAAAATTTCTTGAGGTTACATTGTCTAATAACTCGGACTATAAAAGCCAAATTGAGGCCCATTTTAACGTAAACGTCTCATCTTTACAAAGTGGACTTTGCGACTATATAGGCGGCTTTTCGTCTGACTTTAATATTAACACTGTCACTAATACTAACCTTGCCGATAAAGATGCAAAAGCAAATTATGCTGCAAATGGTATTGTGCAAGGCGGTGGTAATTTCGATTTCGAAGTCCGTGAACATGGTTTGATAATTGGTGTATGCTATACTCTGCCCTTTATTGACTATAATGTTGTAGGCTATGATGCTCCGTGCCTCCGTACTCAGTTTTCCGATTTCGCTTTGCCCGAGTATGACCGCTTAGGATATGAGAGTGTAGACCCTCGTTTGCTTTTCGGTGACCTTTTCAATGCTCCTAATACGCCGTTTAATTATACTTCAAATCTCGGCTATGGTCCTCGCTACTACGACTACAAGACAAACTACGATATAGTATTAGGTGATTTTAACAAGGAACAAGGTGGTACACAGCCCAACTTCGTTTGCTCTCTCTCTGCCAATACTCCCCTTTCCGATTTCGTTGAAAGTACTTTCGTCCAAGGTCAAAAGCCTGACTACAAAGATATTTACGGCATGCTCATTAATGCTGATGTAAGTTTAGGTCTCCTTGCCGATGTCCGTGTTTATGGTCAGCCTAAATATTCAAGCTTTAAGGTTTACCCTACTATCTTAAACAACATCTTTAGTGTTTATCCTTACTTCTCTTTGCAGGATAAAGCCTTTGCTCTCCTGCATGACGGCCTTTCATACGACCAATTTTATAATGTCGTAGACTTCAATACGCAGGTTATACGCAACCTTGACCGCTTGGGACTTCCTTACTAACTTAAATTCTATCAATCATGGAATATAAAAACAATATACAGGATAATTTGTTTACTCATATCCAAGTTTTCACTTTACCCCCTCTTTCGGCTTCAGAACCCGAGGTTACTATGCGCGTTCGTGATATTGACTTTGTTATATCTGAGAAAAAACTTGAAGCTCTTGACCCGTCGGCTCTATCTAAATTCCTCGAGCCTCTTACTTCTCCAGCTTCGCCCGATGACCTTAAATTGTCTGATGATGACCTTTTCGAGGTCTGCTCAAATCGTTATGTGCAACAAGCTTCCGATGTCAACGACTTTGCAAACTGGTTGACTGAAAAAGCCGAGGACATCAAGACCAAATACAAGAATAAAAAAGAGCAACAAGATTTTTGGAATAAGTTTATTTCTAACCTTAAAACTTCTGCCGCTCCTGCTATTGATAAGCAGGAATAGAACCAAATTGTGTATTGGTGTGCGCTGCGCTTGTGGCGCATGCCTTTTTATTTACTTTTAATTTATTTCTTATGTCTGAATTATCTGATAGCATCAACGCTTTTGGTGCCAATGTCGTTGGCGCTGCAAACGCTGTCATGAGTGGCAAAACTGATAAAGCTACCCGCAAACTAAATTACAGAATGTTTCAAGAGGGAAATCAGTTCAATGCCGAACAGAACCAACTTGCTCGTGACTACAATACGCAAATGTGGAATGCCAACAATGAGTATAATACACCTTCTAATCAAATGGCCCGTTTTGAGGCTGCAGGTATAAACCCTTATAATGCCTTTTCGCAAATTCAAAGCGGTAATGGCCAACAATCTTCTGCCCCTGGTGCTGCTTCTTCTGTTGCTGCTCCCTCTATGCCCTTTCACAATCCTGTCGAGCAATATATTAGCGGTTTTTCGTCTTCTTTGGACAATGCTCTTAAAGTGATTTCGGTTGATAGAGAGAGTAAATTAACCCCCTCTATCGTTGAAAAATCGGAGAATGAGGCACGTGGTTCTAAAGGTACTGCCGACTCTGCTCTTGCACAAGGTATCAAAGACCAAAACGACCTCGTTAATGAGCCCTCGCGTGTTGCTGCTAATTATAACCTCTATCAATCTCAAATGCACGAATTTGCTTTTAATTCTCAAAAGTACGCTTTACTTGGTCAAGGTGTGCCCGAAATAGTTGCTAATGAGTTGGCGCAAATGCGTAGTAATACACAGATATTGCAGCTTCAAGCTGAAGGTATGGGCTACGATAACAAGCAAAAGTATGCTATTGCCAAATTTGCTGAAGCTACTGAAAAAGCTAAACTTGACCAACTTGTGCAACAAGGTGAATTAACTAAAGCGCAAGCCGAAAATATGCGCAAGCAAAATAGTTGGTTTGAAAAAATCACTATGGCCCAACTCGCTAACTATGCCGCACAAACTGCCGCCGCCTATGGTTCTGCCGATGCTTCTCACGCTGCTGCAGGTTACTCACGCGCTCAGACTGCAACCGAAAATACTTTGCGCCTTGCTCGTGGTGGTCAAGCTAATGAGCAATACCGAAATCTTAAACTTAATAACGATAACTTTGCACCCTCATTCAATAATTGGACGTTTAACCATGATTTCGATTTCTGGAAAGCAAGCGGTTATGGTGAAGTTGGTGCTGGTATTGTTGGACGCATGTTTAACGGCTCTGTTGCTGATACTCCTAATAAACCTCTTAACCCTAAAGGTTCTAAACGTTCTAAATCTCCTCGCCGCATCAGACGTTAGTTAGTTGCTTGTACGTAAACCCATATTATAGTTGTTATTACTGCTACTATTTTTGTTACTATTATTAGTGCTATCATTGCTAATATGGCGATGATTAGCACTTTTATTATTTTATTGAGTTTGTCGTTTGTCATATTGTTATTTTAATTTGTTATTTATACCGTTATTTGTGGTGTGCTGCCTATCAATTTGCTATTTATGTTTTGTCCGTGCTTCGGAATTGGCTGCTGCCAATCATACCCCTTGATACAGATATGCAAAACTCACACGCTTAATTTTGTAGAGTCTCGGCAATGCCGTTAGGCATATCCGCGTAGCGGTTAGCGTCCTCGCGTCTTGTCTCTGTAACCGGTGACCAATCAGATACCCACGCGTCAGCGTATTAGCCCGTAAGGGCGTCCGGTCCTTGCTAAGGCGTATGCCATGTAATAGCGCGTCAGCGCGTCCGTATACACTTGTAAATTGTTATAATCTGATAATTGTACTAATATTTTTTAATTTCGATATTAAACACAACATACATTCTTTTCAAAACGAGAGAGTGATGTCAATCCTGCGATATAGCATTGGCAAAGAGCCGGGCCGCGGTTCTGACCATTTCAGAGCATGGTCTCTTTTTGTAATAAGAATCTGTGCGTTCAGAGGCTTGTGCTGTGATTTCAGCATTTGGTTTAAGTCCGAGAAGTTCCGCGCAAATGATACTACCATTTATTTGCTTAAAAGATTCAGCAAGTTGTTGTACCATTGCATAATTGCGGCTTTTACCTTCACGGTCAGAGCCGATGGTTGTACCACTTTGTAAACCTGCCAAAACAAACATACCACAAGCTGCACCACAAGTTTGTCGCATACGACCAATGCCACCTCCAAATGATGCCGACATGAGCAAAGCCTGTTCCTGCGTAAATCCGTAGAGATCAGCAAATGCTCCAACTACGCTTTGTGAACAATTATATCCTTCTTTGAAAAGCTGTACTGCGCGCTCAACACGCAATTCAGCCTCTTTTGGCGTAATGTGAACTTTTACCATTTTATCTTGCAGTTAAACGATATATCTTGTTACCTTTGCACAAAGGTTAGAACTTTGTGTAAATAACAAGCATATTATAAATGACCAATTATTTTGTACGATATTTGCTGCTTCTCTTGCCAACAATACTAATATCATGTAAAGATGGTTTTGATAAGGAATTAGAGAGAGAAGCAAAAGAATTTACTACTAACAGATGTCCCATTGAGGTAGAAAGTGGAACAACTCTTGACAGTTTAACGTACGATCCAAATCGAAGGATATATACGTCATATTATTCACTTAACGGAACGAATGAGCCGTTTTACAGTAGCAATGCTCCCCTACTCCATCAAATGCTTTTGCAGCGTCTGAAAAGCAGCGCTGATTACAAAGACATAAAGGAGGCAAAGGTCACCTTTGGCTTTATCTATATATCTAAAACAGACGGACACACTGTATATCATACTGAAATCGGACCAGCCGAATACGAAGTAAATAAACAATAAAGAAGAGCATTGTATCGTCATACCTACTAAGTTTTCCGAGGCCTGATCGCATTCAAAATGTTTTATTACTTAACAGCGTGCCTACACAAAAGACTTAATTCATTTGTTTAAGAGCACAGGCTAACTGATCCGGGCATGATGTAGACTTGTTGCCACATTTTATGCCGCAAAGACGTGAAATAACATCATCTTTGTGCATACCCTTAATCAAAGCACTAATGCCCTTCAAATTTCCCGGGCACCCTCCAACAAATGACACATCAGAAACACGATCGTCATCAGTAAGTTCTATATGTATCAACTTGGAACAAGTACCCTGAGGTTGAAAATCCATTTGTTTCATTTGAATCGAATTAAAAAATACGGGTAAACAGTTTGTAGCAAACGAAGGAAAATCCTCCTGTTGTTTGTCCTCGCTACAAACTTTTTACCCGTATTTTGCGTTATTCTATCCAAGGGAAGATACACCGTATCAATCCTCAGCAGGCTTCATATTAGTGTAAACAGTTTGTACGTCGTCAAAGTCTTCAAGACGCTCAACCATTTTATCAATGCTTTCACGTTCTTCGGGAGTAACGTCCTTCACATCGTTTGGAATATATGTAAACTCTGCAGCAAGCACTTCGAAACCATTTTCCTCGAGATGCTTTTGAATCTGAGCGAAACATTTAGGATCACCATATATGGTAACGCTATTTTCTTCACTGTCCTCGTCAAATTCGTCCTCCACACCATAATCTATAAGGTCGAGAATGAGTTCGTCCATATCAACGCCTTCCTTCTTACGAATGGTGAATACAGCCTTATGGTCAAAGAGATAAGCAAGCGAACCCATTGTACCAAGGTTGCCGTTAAACTTGTTAAATACCGAGCGAACGTCGCCAACGGTGCGGGTAGCATTATCGGTCAGAGTATCAACAAAAATGGCTATTCCATGGGGGCCGTAGCCCTCATAAGTCATAGTCTTGTAATCGCTTTGATCCTTACCGCAAGCATTCTTTATTGCACGCTCAATATTATCTTTGGGCATATTTTCACGCTTGCATGTTGCGATGATTGCACGAAGTGTCGGATTGTTTTCGGGTTCAGGACCGCCGGCCTTTACAGCAACAGCTATCTGTTTTCCCAATTTCGTAAATGTACGTGCCATGTGGCCCCAACGCTTCAATTTCGTAGCTTTTCTGTATTCAAAAGCTCTTCCCATGTGTTATTATATTTAGTTTGGTTTGAAAATCAATGAATAATGTGCTCGTCAGGAAAAACTACTAACGAAGTACAGCGCCCAGCTGCTTCTCAAGGTTAGCGACAATTTTTTTCATAATGGCATCCGTCTGTTTGTCATTCATTGTCTTCGTTTCGTCCTGCAATACGAAGTTCACCGCATAGCTTTTTTTACCCTCAGGCAAGTTATCGCCTTCGTAAACATCAAAGAGCTCAACCTTCTTCAATAATTTCTTTTCAGAGTTGCGAGCTATTTGCTCAATCTGTGCAAACTCCACATTTTTATCAATCAAAAGGGCCAAATCTCGGCTTACAGCCGGATATTTGCTGATTTCCTTGAAAGACACGGTATTCTTCTGCAGTTTCTTCGTCAACATAGACCAATTTATTTCAGCATAATAAACCTCCTGGTCTATATCAAAGCGTGACGTAATAGCTTTTGCCACAAGTCCCAACTCTACCAGGACCTTGCCATTCCTATCAGAAACAGACAAGCTCTTGGCAAAGATATCATTAGAACCCTGTCCAATGCGCATACCACCAAGTTCATAACCCAGTCGTACCAAGATGTTCATCACATAGGCCTTCAGCTGGTAAACAGAAGTAGCTTCGTTTGCATGAGCCCACGAACCTTCTATATGATTTCCGGTGAGCCATAGACCGATGAAATGAGCCTGGCTATATGCATTAAGCGAATGGTCTGCAGTGTGTTTTTTTGAATTATAGTAATAGCAGTTACCAGTTTCAAAGAAACGCAGATTTTTGCTCTTACGATTAACGTTGTGTGCGATGCTCTCCAAGCCGCCAAACAACAAAGTTTGACGCATTACATTCAAGTCACTACTCAACGGATTTAACACCCGTACCAATTCGGCAGGTGCATATGTTTCAAGTCCGTCATAATAGCTTTCCTTTGTAAGAGAATTATTCAGTATTTCGCGGAAGCCTTGTCCAACAAGTTGCTCAGCTATTATATTCTCTAATTTATTTGAACGATCCACATCCCCCTTAATTGTCAGGCTCGACTTTACAGAGGTAGGAATTTCAACATTGTTGTAACCATAAATACGCAAGATATCCTCCACCACATCACAAGGGCGTTGAACATCAACACGATAGGCTGGAATCTCAAGTGATATGCCGTCCTCAGTTTCGCCAACGATCTTCATATCAAGCGAAGTAACGATTTCCTTTATCACCTCAACAGGAATCGTTTTGCCAATCAAATCGTGAACATACTTGTAGTCAAGCTTTACTTCAAATTTCTTCACCAAGCCTTCAGCTTCCACATCTTTGATGTCCATGCTTATAGTACCGCCGGCCAATTCTTTAACCAGCATAGCAGCAACCTTAAGTGCATATATCTGGCCGTCGGGGTCCACACCACGTTCAAAACGGAAAGAGGCATCTGTACTTAAGCCGTGACGGCGAGCGCTTTTTCTTATCCATGTTGGGTGGAAATATGCACTTTCTAACAGCACGTCCTTTGTTGTATCATAAGTGCCAGAACCACGTCCGCCCATCACGCCAGCGATGCACATCGGTTCTTTTGCATTACAAATAGCCAAATCACGGTCTGTCAATGTGTGCTCCACGCCATCAAGCGTTTGGAACTTTGTACCATCAGGCATTGCCTTAACCACAATTTTATTTCCGTCTATCATGTCTGCATCAAAGCAATGCAACGGCTGTCCATAAGCCATCATTACGTAATTCGTAATGTCAACAATATTGTTGATGGGACGCAATCCTATTGTGTTTAATTTTTCCTTAAGCCATTCAGGACTTTCCTTCACCTCGCAACCTTTGATTGTAACGGCACAATAGCGCGGACATGCTTCAGTATTTTGGACATCAATATCGATATTCAAGTCATTGTTGTCTACCTTAAAGCCCGACACGTCCATGCGATGTAGAGACGTCTTATAACCGTTACGAATAAGCCACGCATACAAATCGCGGGCTACACCATAGTGTGAGCAAGCATCAGCGCGATTGGGGGTTATGTCAACCTCAATTACCCAATCACTCTCCAAGTTGTAATACTGAGCAGCTTTCATGCCTGTCACAGCATCCTCGGGCAATACGATAATGCCATCATGGCTCTCACCTACCCCGATTTCGTCCTCTGCACACAACATGCCATAGCTCTCAATACCTCTCAACTTCGACTTCTTTATAGTAAAGCATTGATCGCCATCGTATAATTTTGTACCGAGCGTTGCTGCGATAACCTTCTGTCCAGCAGCCACATTCGGAGCACCGCACACAATTTGTACAGGTTCACCTGTGCCCAGATCCACCTGGCACACATGCATGTGGTCACTATTTGGGTGCGGCTCACATGTCAAAACGTGTGCTACGACAAGACCTTCCAAGCCTCCTTTAATAGCTTGAATTTCTTCTACACCATCAACTTCAAGTCCTTCGCTTGTTAGCGCATCAGCTACCTCTTGCGGATTAAGGTCGAAATCGACGTATTCTTTAAGCCACTTGTATGATATATTCATTGCTTTGTGCTATAAATTTATATTTTCGGGCAAAAGTACATTTTTTTTTGCTGATAGCAAAGAAATACCCACGATTAACTGCCGCATTTCGGCTATTAAGTAGGTATTCAAAAAACAGTTTATATAATCATGTTTACATTCCCTCACAAATCCGCCAGCATCTCCCCCAAAACAATTCAGACCAAGGTCACAATCAAAATATGACCTTGGTCTGAACCAATTTTATCCGCCAAAATTATCATACATGATGCTTTCGGGCTCTACGCCTAAGCTGTCAAGCATTCCTACCACAGCTTTCGACATCGGTCCGGGGCCGCACATGTAATATTCAATATCCTCGGGAGCGTCATGATCCTTCAGATAGGTATTATACATCACCTGGTGTACAAATCCTGCCGTGTACTTTACGCCTGCAGCATCGGCTGCGGGGTCTGGTCTGTCGAGCGCAAGATGGAAATGGAAATTTGGGAAATCCTTTTCCAACTGCAAGAAATCCTGCAAGTAGAACACCTCGTTCAAAGCACGAGCACCATAGAAATAATGCATTTCACGGTCTGTGCAATGAAGCGTACGGGTCATGTGCATTATCTGTGCACGAAGCGGAGCCATACCTGCGCCACCGCCTACCCATATCATTTCCTTTTTCGAGTCGAAATGAGGGTGGAAGTCACCATAAGGACCACTCATAATAACTTTATCGCCAGGCTTGAGCGTGAAAATATAAGAAGAAGCAATACCAGGATTTACGTCCATAAACCCACTTCTATCAGCCTTAAAGGGCGGTGTGGCAATACGCACGGTGAGCATAAACACATCTCCCTCTGCAGGATAGTTTGCCATCGAATATGCACGCACTGTCGGTTCAGTATTGACACATTTCAAGGGGAACAATCCGAACTTCTTCCATGCGGGAAGGTATTCCTCGCCGATAAGGCTTTTATCTATATCCTTATCATAGTCCATGCTGAATGCAGGGATTTTTATCTGAGCATAAGAACCTGGTAAGAAGTCCATGTGTGCACCTTGTGGCAACTGAACTTTGAACTCCTTGATAAAGGTTGCAACGTTCTTGTTTGAGATAACAGTACACTCATACTCTTTTACGCCAAGCACGCTGTCGGGCACCTTGATTTCGAGATCACCTTTCACTTTGCACTGACAACCGAGGCGCCAATGCTCCTTCACTTGTTTGCGAGTAAAGTGTCCTCTTTCAGAATCCAATATTTCGCCACCGCCTTCAACTACTTGACACTTGCACTGTCCGCAACTGCCTTTGCCACCACATGCCGAGGGCAAGTAGATGCCGTTTTCAGAGAGCGTAGTGAGAAGGCTGCTACCTTGTTCTACCTCTACCTTGTCTTTACCATTGATGGTAACAGTCACTTTGCCACTGGGCGAAAGGTATTTCTTGGCGACGAGCAAAATAACCACCAAAAGGAGTATAATCACCAAGAATACCCCAATACTTGATAAAATTAAATTCAAATCCATTGTCTATTCTTGTTGATTAAATGTTCAAACCTGAGAAACACATAAACGCCATGGCCATCAAACCAACGGTGATAAACGTGATGCCAAGTCCCTGCAAAGGCTTGGGCACATTGGTATAAGCCATCTTCTCACGAATTGCAGCCAATGCCACAATAGCCAACAGCCAACCAATACCAGAGCCCAATGCATAGACTAAAGCATCTACCACATTACCTATATATTGAGTGCTACCAGGTTCCATGCCTATGCGTTGCTGCATGAAAAGGCTGGCACCCATGATGGCGCAGTTTACAGCAATGAGTGGCAAGAATATACCAAGCGCAGCGTAGAGTGATGGCGAAAAGCGTTCTACAACCATTTCAACCAACTGTACGATACCAGCAATCACTGCAATGAACAAAATAAAAGAAAGGAAAGACAAGTCAACGCCTTGAATAAGACAATCAGGGCCGAGCACCTTTGTTTGCAGCAAGTAATCAACAGGTACGGTGATTAAAAGCACAAACGTTACGGCTACGCCAAGTCCCAAGGCTGTCTTGACATTCTTAGATACTGCCAAATAAGAGCACATACCCAAAAAGAATGCAAATATCATATTGTCCACGAAAATGGAGCGGACAAACAGACTTAATAGATGTTCCATTATTAGAATTATATTATATGATGTTAGAACACGGACATACGGGTCACTCACATAAACCGAATTATATCACGAGCCGTATATCCCTATCAGGGTATGTATCAAGCCTCCTTATTGATTGCTCGCAAGGCCCAAATCAAGCAGCCCAACAATATGAGTGCCATGGCAGGCATTGTCATCATACCATTGTTCACATAGAAACCGCCATTAGATGCATAGATACATTCGGGTATCACACGCAAGCCGAGCAAGGTTCCATTGCCAAGAAGTTCGCGTACAAATCCCACTGCCACAAGCACCCAGGCATAACCCAATCCATTGCCTATACCGTCCAGGAAAGATTCCCACGGACCATTCATCATGGCAAAGGCTTCGAGGCGTCCCATCAAAATACAGTTTGTAATGATAAGACCTACATATACAGAAAGCTGTACACTTACATCGTAGGCATACGCCTTCAACACCTGCGACACGAGCGTCACAAGGGCAGCCACCACCACCAATTGTACAATGATACGTATACGATTGGGTATGGTCTTACGCAAAAGCGAAATTATAACATTCGAAAAAGCCGTAATTACTGTCACCGAAAGACCCATCACAATAGCGGGTTCTAACTGAGAGGTCACAGCCAAAGCCGAACAGATACCCAATACTTGTACAGCCACAGGGTTGTTCAAGTTAAGAGGCCCTGTCAAGGCATCTCTGTTTTCTTTTGAAAATAAACTCATATTAGAAAAAGAGTTTAGAGGTTTATTATTAAAGCCAAACAACTGCGATTACATATTTTCGATAATTCAATACCATATCGCAGCAACTCAACTGCTTTTACTTATTTCTTAGTTTTTGAGAAGTAGCCTATATACTGCTGCAAGCCATCGTGTATCATGTTTGCCACACCATTCGATGTCAGTGTAGCACCTGTGATACCATCTACTTGATAATTCTTCTTCTCAGGTTCAACCTTGCCATTTTTCACTACAGTCAAAGCTATTTCGCTGTCGTTAGAATTTGCAAAGAGTTGCTTTCCTTTGAACTGATCTTGGAATTTTTCATCCGCAATCAAGGCACCAAGTCCGGCAGTTTCACTCTCATGAGAGAAATAAGCACCATATACGGTTTGCAGATCTGCGTTAATGGCCATATAGCCCCAAAGGCCACCCCAAAGACCGCGGCCTGTCATAGGAACCACATACTTTGTTTCGCCATTAACCTTGCAGATATAGACGGGCAAGCAATTAGCGCTTATGTTCTTGTTCTCAACTTTGAAACCATCGTTTTCCTTGCTTTTGCCTTCTGCCACAACAGAGCCGTCAGCCTTTACAATCATGTCAGACATCACGCATTCACTGTACTTGCTTTCAATGTCCTGCGCATCATTCAATCCTCGCACATTCAAAGCAGCAAGTATTTGCTTTTTTTTGTCCAAGGCCACGTTCTTGTCCTGCGTTGGCTTTAAGGCAGACGAAACAAACGCGAGCAAGAATGCAACAATAACAACCATTACCGTTGCATAGACGATAGTATATGAATTTTTATTTGTATTCATTTTGTGTCATTTAATGGTTATCGGCAAGAATGGACGTGCTTCAACGCATCATTCCTTGCTTATTACCTAATTCAACTACTTACCAGCTCGTTTAATACGTTTGTTGATATTGCTTTGCACAAAACAATAGTCAATCAGCGGTGCAAACATATTCATAAACAATATGGCCAGCATCATGCCTTCGGGATAACCCGGATTGAGTACTCTAATCAATATGGCCAAGGCACCAATCAGGAAACCATAAATATATTTACCCTTTTCGGTGCGTGCACTCGTAACGGGGTCTGTTGCCATAAATACAGCACCAAAGCAGAAACCACCTGTTGTCAGATGTTCAAACCAAGGCATATTCGCTGCTGCATTAGCCGACAAGCCAAGCATATTGAAAAGCACGGCCACTAAGGCGCCACCTACAAATACACTGACCATTGTGCGCCACGAAGCGATTTGAGTAAAAAGTAAGATAATCGCACCTATTGCTATGGCAATCACTGATGTTTCACCTATTGAACCAGGTATTAAACCAAGTATAGTGTCACTCAAACTTGCCGTAGGCATACTACCCGAAGCCACCTCTCCAAGAGGCGTTGCCATCGTTGTTCCATCGGGGAGCACATATCCCAAGCCACATACTTGTTCGTTCGCTACCCAAACCTTGTCACCACTCATGCTCGTTGGGTATGAGAAGAACAAGAATGCGCGTGCTACTAAAGCAGGGTTAAAGATATTCATGCCAGTGCCACCAAATATTTCCTTACAGAAAATCACCGAGAAGGCAACAGCCAAAGCCAACATCCATAATGGGCAATTTACGGGCACAATAAGTGGTATCAAAATACCTGTCACAAGGTAACCTTCTTGTATTTCCTCATGCTTCCACTGCGCTACCGCAAACTCAATGCCAAGCCCTACAACATAAGATACGACAATTTTGGGCAAAACCAGCAGTAAGCCATACAGAAACATCGATATAGCCGAAGTTTCAGCCAGTTTGCCGGCAGCAAGCGCATTTTGGTATCCAATATTGTACATACCGAACAACAGTGCCGGCAAAAGCGCTATAACAACGAAAGACATTATTCGCTTTGAGTCAATGGCATCGTGTACGCTGACACCCACCTTTGACGTCGTATTTGGCACGAGCATGAAAGTCTCCATTCCTTCAAAAACTGAACGGAAAGCCTTCAGTTTGCCACCCTCCTCAAAGGTCGGGCGTAATTTATCAAATATTTGCTTTATCATTGTCTTTTATGCGTTTTCTTTTCTCAGTATATCCAAGCCTTCACGTACAATTCGTTGCAGTTCGAGCTTTGACGAATCAATAAATTCCGCCACGGCGAAATCCTCAGGAGCCACCTCATAGATACCCAAAGCTTCCTGGCGGTCTATATCACCTGTGAGAATAGCCTTAATCAAATAGCTTGGATAAATGTCCATAGGGAACACACGTTCATACTCCGCACTCATAATCATGTGGCGTTCACCACCCTTGATACGGCAATCCAGGTCGTATGACTTCTTTTTGCCAAAGAGCCACGAGAAATAGCTATGACTTGTTGAGAAATCATTAAGACGAGGTGCAATCCAGCCGAATGCTTCGTTTACATCATCGCCCTCGGGTATTACACACACCTCTGTGCTGAATGCTCCAAGGAAATCAGTAATTGCAGATTTATAGCCGACAAACGGATTTCCGTTGATAATGCGTGTATGCTCCACATTATCAATTTGACCCTTCAGTATATCAGCCAATGGAGCGCCAATGATGGTTTCTACATAATGAGGTTCCTTTACACATGAGCCTGCCACCGCAATACGTCTTGTAAGAGACAACTTGCCGGTACGGATCAAACGACCCAACACGAGTGCCATCTCGGCTCCAAGTGTCCAAACGACCTCTCCCTTATTGACCGGCGACACGTGGTTTATCTGCACGCCCACATTGCCCGAAGGGTTGGGACCATCAAAAACGCTTACTTCTGCCTCCTCAATAGGCAAAATCTCTGAATTTATCTGCTCAGGACAGATGCCCAGATGTACTTTGGCTATCTTAGCCAAGGCGCGAATACCAAGTTTGAAATCCTGTTCAAAACATTTCACTACAACGCCAAAGTCTGCTGCCAAAGGCATTTTGTTGAATGCAGAAACGAAAATGGCTTTCGGTGCTTCATTCGGATTGGCAACCACATCATAAGGACGCTGGCGCATAAATGCGAACAGACCACTTTCAAGCATCAGTTCTTTTACTTCATCGCCTGTAAGCTTAGATAAATCCTTTACTCCAAAGTCCTTAAACTCTTGTGTCTCATTGGATTTAATACGGAAACGCAGCAATTTGCGACGCTCGCCACGCTCAACGCCCACCACTGTACCACTAACAGGTGATACGAACTGGACACGTTCTGTAGCTTTGTCTACAAACAGGGCCTGCCCTGCCAGCACATTGTCGCCCTCTTTTACAACAGTACGTGGTACAATGCCTGGAAAATCTGCAGGCATTACCGCATACTCGCTACTTAGAGCAGCTGCTGAAAGCTTGGCTGTGGCTTCACCTTTTAATTTAAGGTCTAAGCCTTTCTTAATTTTGTACAAAGTTTTCATTAAACGAATAAATAGATTTTGCGCAAAATTACATATAAAAAAGTATTTCACAAAAATTTTTGCTTTGACATTTAAGACTTAACCGACTATCAACCGCAAAATTTTGATATGCCCCTGCCAATTACTTCTAATTATTAGCTGTATTCCGGCCTTCCCTGCAACATCTGCACACTATCTACACATTACCAAACGTGTTTTGTCTGCACTCTGCACTTTTCTATCGTAAACACATGATAATCAATGTATAAAAGCGTGTAGACAACGCCGTTTTCTGTATGCACAACCGTCTGCACGCTGTCACTGGTGGCAAAGTGCACTTACAGCATAGGTCTAGCGTTTTCCGAGTATAGGGAGGGCGGAAATTCAATTGCTCCGACAATTTTTACGCTCTCCCTATGCCGTCAAAACCTGTTGGCGTAACACGTTCCACACCTGTGCATACGATACAGTGCAGATAGTGCAGGAAGAGTGTAGATTGTGCAGGAAAAGCGGTAGATGGTAGTGTAGATAGTGTAGATGGTAGTGCATATAAAAATTAGGGTTGTCTACACTACATAACTCTTTGACTATCAACAATATTCCATACAAAAGTGCAGAGAGCAGACATTTCACGTAAAAAGTGCTGTGAGAGGAAACTGCACAGACTTTTGCATGGCTTTTATTTAGCTATTTGTGTATTAAGACTTTTCTTTTTAATAACTCTCCGGTAAATAAGTTGTCAGAAACTCGCAGCAAAAAACGCAAGCACTAATGGGGGCGACTTCAGATGCCTACACTTGAAATATCTGAATATCTTCATTCTCTCTTGTGTCTATCAGCGCTTGAATGTATTTATTCAAACCAATACTGCATACGAGATGCAAGCAAGGTTTCAAGGTCGGGTATAGCTTTCTGTACCTCTGCCTTTTTATGTTCTATCTGCTCTATGCTATAAAGCGTACGGGGCGACCAAGAACATCTCCGATAATGCTTCTGTCGTGTCAAGAGATTGCTGAAGCAAGACGCTTGCCACCACCCCCACATCTAAATCCGCCCCATGTAGCCCACCTCTCCCACTCCTCCACACCCAAGCGCACGAAAAAGCCGCCATGCGCACAGCAAGAGAGCCAATGCGCACGGCGGCTGAAAGAAAGGATTGCCCGAAAGGGAGGGCTTAGGAACTTATCCCCCCTTCCAATACAATTTGACTACTTTATTGTAACTTCATTAGCAGTCAGAACATTTGTGGTAAGTGTTCCTTCTGGGATAACAGCCTCTCCACCTTTGACAGCCAAGCAAGCAAGGAAAGGCCATGCAAATACACCCAATCCAACACCAAGACCTATTGCGAGACCTTTTTTATTTTTACCCTCTCGTGAAATGCTGCCTCCCATTAAGTTTACTAATGTCCCATCAGTAGCTCGTGTTGAGACGAAGGCAACATTCAGAACACCGGCTCTGCCACAACCACGACGTTTTGTACCAGTTACTTGTGTTTGTACAGGAGTTCCTGCACTTATAATGATTTTATCGCCAACTTTAACATCATTAGCAACGACTACATTAGCAGCATTACTATTGCTTTTTACCTCTTCTGCAAAGCGAAGGCTTACTATCGAACCGCTTTTAAGAGTTGTTTGTGCGAAATTACTCATAAATGATGGTAGTAAACAAGCGAGCAATAATAGCTTCTTCATGATTTTTTCCCTAAATCCGTGTCGGGCGCAACTTCTAATTGTTAATACTTGAACGCTTCAAAAGTACAACAAATTTAATTACCCCCCCGTTTATACAAACATTAACACAAAAGATACCAAACTATCTCACCCTACCCACAAATCTCCCATAAAAATCATGCTGTGGGAACTTCTCACCCCCAATATACAGCGTATCAAAAGCATCTGTGCCATCGGTACGATGCTCCAGCAAATCCTCCTCAGACTCGGGATTTTTCTCTGTGGACTTGTTTTGCGAAAGCCGTTTCTTCCACGTTCCACCCCTGCCAATTGTATGGCAAGAATAAGATAGTCATTGTGCTGGCGATTGAAGTAAGGCATCAGCCGTTGCATGCCTGAAAAGCCTTGGTTGATGAGCAAGTACTTTTCATCATAGAGCCTGGGGTTGCCAAGATATACATTTGTGTTAGCCGCTTAGCGCGTAAAACATAAGTAACATAGGTTTACATAAGAAATACACAAGGCCGCTGCGCGGCTGACGGCCACGGAATTGCGTCCGGGTGACCTCAAGAGACATAAGGGCTGACACCGAGGTGTGGCTTGGCAGCCGCTAACGCGGGAAGCATAAGGACAAAAGGACAGAAGTTATGGTGTGTGTTAGCCGCTAACGCTGGAACATAAGAACATAAACTACATAATTTACGTTTCACCGAATAACAATAATTTATAAAAGTGCCAAGACGAGAATGTTGCACTTGGGATGCTTACGGACAAACTATGCGCTTACGTCACCAATGGCATGTATCACATGTTAAAGGTGCACACTCCAAGGGAATATGCACCTCTCAAACTTAACTATTCTATGAATACACACGTATTCGTTACTTCACTACCAAAGCACACGCTATTTTGTGTGCTAAAGACTGGTAATGCGCGTTGGCTTTATTTGCATCAAGTTTACGCTGGAGCTTGGTAAGTTGCTGATAAACAGTTGATGTGACATCGCCAGTTGGGTATGTGCGTAAATATGCAATCAAATTTTCTACCGTCTCATTCTGTAATGCACGCAAATAAGCCGAAGGCTCTGCTGTGGCAAATAATTGGTTGACAAGTGCGGGCAGATAATCTGAAACAGGATACGTAGATGTAAGTCTGCGCAGTGTGCCTGCCGACGACATGTTGCTAACTATACGTGTGCCTATACGGTTGAGGTAGTCCTGAGGACTGGGTAAAATGCGGCTGATGTATGGTTGGTCGATAAGCCATTGCGGGGCTGCAATCACATTGTCGCACAGAAATTTGAATGCACGTTCTTGCTTGGCACGTGGCTCATCGGTGTACACGCTACCTGCCTCGTCCACTGTTTTGTAATCGTAATATACACCGCCCAAATTGCGCATAACGTGCATGCAATAGCGCATGTATTGGTTGATGACTTGCGTGTAGACACTGCTCAAATTGCTGCCATAGATGTCGCCACTTTGATATGTCCATTCGGGCAAAACTTTCAGCTCGCGTTTTAAGTTGAGCATGCCATAATAACTTGCCTTCATGGCATCGTCGCCCAGGTCCTCGGTTTGGCAGCGTGCATCGTTGGTGCGGTTAGTCTCACCATCGCCAAACCAAAGTCTCCGGTTGTTTGCAAGTCGCTGCGATGTAATCTTTTCCAGTTCCCAGTGGTCGCTTATGTCGTCATAGGCCTCGAACATGGGTTTATAGCCCCACTCTATGGCCCAGCAATCATAATCGCCTATGCGCGGGAAGATGCCTGCACGTGGAATGCTGTCTTCGGGTTGTGCCACGTAGTTGAAACGTGCATAGTCCATGATGCTTGGTGTGTGACCATGTTCTATGACAAAGGACCTTGACCTTAAACTGTCGACAGGCACTGTTGACGAAGAGCCAAAATTGTGACGCAGCCCAAGAGTGTGTCCCACCTCATGCGATGACACAAAACGAATGAGTTGGCCCATGAGGTCGGTATCGTACTTCATCTTTTGTGCGGCTTCGTCAAGTGTACCTGCTTGTATCATGTACCAATCGTGCACCAATGTCATCACGTTGTGATACCAGCAAATGTGGCTCTCAAGTATCTCGCCAGACCGGGGGTCGTGCACATTGGGGCCATAGGCATTCTCAATGGGTGAGGCCAAATAGCGAATGCACGAGTAGCGTGCATCTTCCATCGACATGGTGGAATCGTTTTCGGGCCACTCCTTTGCCATGATGGCATTTTTGAAGCCAGCCTGTTCAAAGGCTTTCTGCCAATCATTTACACCCTGAATTAAGTAGGGGCGCCATTGTTTGGGAGTGGCAGGATCGATATAGTAAACAATAGGCTTACGCGGTTCGACCAAAATGCCACGTTTCATCAGTTCAGCATCGGCACTGTCCTTTGGTTCGAGACGCCAGCGCGTGATAAAACGTTTGGGCTCAACACGTTGCTGATTGTCTGAAAACAATGTAAAGTCATCGGTGAAATATCCTACGCGAGGGTCGAACAAGCGACGTTGCATGGGAACCTTTGGCAATAGTACAAATGAGGTGTTTAACCCCACAGTCACCTTTCCAGTGAACGCTGCAGAAGCGTTGGCTGTTGTTGATGAGGCCCATGTCTTTACGGTACGTATCTCGGTGTTCATGGGAAAGGTTTTTATACTTTCTATGTATGAACTACCGGGCAACATGGCCTGTAAACCCAACTGCGCTTTAAGGGCGCGCGGTATGCCTAACGCCGAATTATCCTCAAGGAACAAGGGGCTGACTTTAGCTGTGATCTTGCCATTTGACTGGCCGTCGATTTTCAGGGTTGCTATTATAGGGTCTGAATTGCTTATTACAACCGCACGGTTGATTTTATCAACACTGTCGGCTGTATTTATAAGCAATCGTGAGCGCAAGAGCAATTTGTCTGTTCCAACCTTCTGAAAGTATACGGTTTGCTGATTGGCTAATTCGCCACCATACTTATCCGTACCGCCAGGGGTTGAAGTGAAACGCACAGTAACAAGGAATTCTCGATTTAACAGGCTGTCGGGTATGGAGAAGGACCAATCATTGCCTGACTGCGAAACATCGAACAACCCTTTTGTGATTTTAGCCTTTGCCTGCACACTTGTTGCGGGTGTTGGCTGTTTCGTATTTTTGCGCGCTGAACATGGCATTCCGAATGTCGCGACAGCTATGGCAGCGATGCCAAGATTACGAAGATCTATCATATTGTAATAGTATGTTTGTGAGTTTGCGACAGTGGCCGACAAGCACGCGATATTGTTAAAGATGCGTGCAGAACGCATGTGCGTGTGAGTAAACTATCGGCCTCCGTCACTTCAAAAGTTTTTTATTTACTTTTGTTTGTCAACACCTTTATAAAGGTTTCATACCCCTTGTCCAAACGGTGTAGCTGGTAAGGCTCTATATGCAGCGAAAAGACTGCCGGGATATTATGAATGTCAAAATATTGCTTTAATACACTTGCCATATTGTATGCTAATTGGGTCTTTAGCATCAACAAGGCCCTTGCGTAGTGCGCAATTCTTTCTGTTTCGAATGATTTGAGCAAGTTGAACATGACGTAATAACACGGTAGTGTGCCTGCCTTTATTAAAAGTTGCACAGCCTTTTCTCGTTCGTCGTCGTAATAAATATTGACTAAACACATGACCTCATCAACAGACCGCAAATGCGGCAGGAATGCATCTACTACTTTCTGCTTGTCAATTGCGGTAGACAATTCTACGTGTTGCTTGAGTATTTGCTCGCAAAGTGTCAAATGCCCCTTTTCGTAGAGTGAAACCGCGGCTTTTAAGAAAGTACCAAGATAGGCTTTAGTATTGACGGGTACAATGTTTATAAACAGATGCCAGAACGTGGAACTATCGCACATCGTCAGTACATCGTTTGCCAACATATATCCTGCCGTACGAAAGTCCGAAGCCCTGAGATTGGACAATACTTGCAGCAGCAACTCTGCATTGCCTGATTTTAGACAAGAGACCATTCTATCTTTGAGAATGGGATTGTAATGTTTGAATGTGCTCATAAGTAGGTGTCCAAAATTATTTTATACAATCAGTAGGTGCCATTTTCACATTGAAAGCACATTCTCGAGACACAGCTGTCCCCTTCGGCCTCGGTCACATAGCCCGCTATGCTCTCTCACCCGAAGGGAACATCTGCGCCCCGATAACGCACTTTCAATGTAAAAATAATCTTGAACACCTACTTATCCTTTTTCTTTAAGTGGGAATTCGGATTTCGTTGACATGTTGAGGGTTATTGCAGAGCTACATGAATGCAAGTAACGATGCCTAACGTCTTTCTAACAGGACGACATTCTCCACATGATGTGTTTGCGGGAACATATCCACGGGCTGCACAGCAACTACTCGGTAGGCGGCGTCGAGTGATTGCAAATCGCGTGCTTGAGTTGCAGGATTGCAGCTGACGTATACTATTCGCTCAGGTGCTGCAAATAAGATGGTGTTAATAACGTCGTTGTGCATGCCAGCGCGTGGTGGATCTGTAATTATGACATCAGGTCTGCCATGCGTTTCAATAAAGTCTTGGTTTAATATATCCTTCATATCGCCGGCATAGAACAGTGTGTTGTCAATGCCGTTGATTTGGGAGTTAACTTTAGCATCTTCAATAGCCTCTGGCACATATTCTATACCTATAACTTTTTTAGCTTGATGGGCTACGAAGTTGGCTATTGTACCTGTGCCTGTATACAAGTCGTAAACCAGTTCTTCTCCTGTGAGTTTGGCAAAATTACGAGCAACTTTATACAATTCGTACGCTTGCGCTGTGTTGGTTTGATAGAAACTCTTTGGGCCGACCTTAAAGCGCAAACTCTCCATTGTTTCATAGATAAAGTCTGTCCCGAAATAGGTATGCACTTCCAAATCGCCAATCGTATCGTTGCACTTGGTGTTGTTTACCCACAACAACGAGGTAACCTGAGGGAAATTGCTGTGTAGGTACTCTAAAACACCCTGAGCCTGCTGCTCTTCCTCTGATGACTTGATGCAGAACTGAATGAGCAACATTATTTCGTGTGTGTCAGATGTGCGTATCATCATATTGCGCAAGAGACCATGACCGCCACGAATGTCATAAAATTCCAGACCATGCTGCAAAGCATACTGACGTATGCCATTACGCAGGCTATTATTGACATCGTCCATTAAGTGGCAAATGTCTATATCAAGTATCTTGTCGAAGGCACCAGGAATATGGAAGCCTACGGCATCCATTACGTCAAATTTCGCTCCTGAAGCAATTTCTTGCTGTGTTAACCAACGTTTGTTTGAAAAACCAAATTCAAGTTTGTTACGATAATGTGTTTGGTGAACACTACCCAAGATAGGCATGACTTCGGGCAATTCTATCTTACCTATACGGGTCAAATTGTCTACTACTTGCTTTTGCTTGTAGTGCAGTTGCTCTGTATATGGCTGGCATTGCCATTTGCAGCCGCCACATACACCAAAGTGCTTGCAGAAAGGCTCACTGCGCTTGTCCGAATACTTATGGAACTTGATGACCTCAGCTTCGGCATAGCTGTGTTTTTTGCGACGTACCTGCAAGTCTACCACATCACCTGGTACTGCATACGGAACAAATACTACGAGATTGTCGACTTTGGCAATAGCCTTTCCCTCGGCAGCTACGTCGGTGATGGTTATATTTTCAAGGATAGGTAATGGTTTCTTTTTACGAGTCATTTATTTTAGTAATTGAGTTACACTTCGAACTTATCTAACTTGTATATCAACTGTGGCATAGCATATTGTGCAAGTTTCGAATCTTCGACCAGTATCCATCCGGTTCCGTCGAAATGGACAGGGACGTCAAATTTTATGCTATACAACGAGGCATAAATGATTTGATGAGTCAGCACATGCTTTATTTCAGCGTGCAGGAAACTCCAAGCGCCCTTTGACTTTATTGATTTGATGTCGTCAGCCTGTTGTATTTCGTTGATGTCTGGTTTGTGATCGAACTCTAACAACAAATATTCATACAGGCCCTTCCATATATCTTTCTTGCTACGGCGATGCAACCATGTGCCTGTGGGTGTGACCACCTTGACATACACAAAAAACCTTTGTCTTTGAGCTGTTTTGCGCGATTTTACAGGATAGCCACCCACATTGTGTTCATTTGCAGCTACACAAGCATCATTCAATATACATTGCGCGCAGTTGGGATTGGACGGCACGCATTGGGTGGCGCCAAAGTCCATAAGGCCTTGGTTGTAATCGGCATATTGCTGTTTTGGTAATATATGCTGTGCAAATGCAGCAAAATGCTTCTTCCCTTGAGTGGTGTCAATTGGTACGCTTATGCCATAATACCGACTGAGCACACGATAGACATTGCCATCGACTACAGCATATGGCATATTATATGCAAACGAACATATTGCCGCAGCTGTGTAATCGCCAACACCTTTTAGGGCACGCACATTGTCGTAATCCTGTGGAAATACGCCACCTCTCTCCATTATTTGTTTTGCGGCTTTGTGCATATTGCGTGCTCTGCTGTAATAGCCAAGTCCTTGCCACACACGCAACACTTCGTCTTCTGAGGCATTAGCGAGACTTTCAATAGTTGGGAAGGTGCTCAAAAAGCGCAAGTAATAGTCATGCCCCTGTACTATTTGAGTTTGTTGCAAAATAATCTCCGACACCCATATTTTATAGGGATCGGAGATATTTCGCCATGGCAGTTCACGTTTATTCTGTGCATACCATGCCAATATCAACTGTGGAAAAGATAGTTCACTCATTAGTGGAATAACTTAATCCGCTGCTCTTCAGACAATCTGCATACAAGCAATTTCCCCTCTTTCTCAGCAACTACATATCCATCAAGGCCTTCGACTATAACCTCTTTTTTGTTGCACGTATGAACTATCGTGTTGTATGTATCATATAATTTGATGTTATCTCCGATACATACATTACCATATTTATCCATATCAGACTGTTCGCGTAAAGAATTCCATGTACCTAAATCACTCCAAGAGAAAGAGGCTGGAAATACAAATATCTCTTCTGCTTTTTCCAATATGGCATAGTCAACCGATATGTTCTTGCACTGAGGATACGATTCGTCTATCTTATTTTGTTCCTTGTCCGTACCATAGTAAGGCATAAGTCCTTCAAAGATGGACGAAACCTCAGGTTCATACACTCTGAACGCGTTTATAATGGTGTTCACATTCCAAATGAAGATACCAGAATTCCACAGATAATTAGGACTTTGGATATACTCCTTTGCAACCTCTAACGTGGGCTTTTCCTTAAATTCGTCAACTCTAAAAATATTATGCTTGCGCGATGACGAATAGGTAAGGTCCGCTTTAATGTAGCCATATCCTGTTTCAGGACGAGTGGGTTTGAGCCCCAAAGTAACGACCGCATCAGTTTCTGCAGCGAAAGACAAGGAATCGTCAATTGCCGACTGGAAAGCCTGTATGTCTACCACCAAATGATCTGACGGGCTGACAACAATGTTGGCTTTTGTATTGAGTTTCTTTATTTTCCAACTAACATAGCAAATACAGGGGGCTGTATTGCGGCGACAAGGTTCGCACAAAATATTGCTTGAAGGGATTTCAGGAAGCTGTTCCATAACAATTTCCCGATACTTCTCAGCTGTAACTACCCATACATTCTCTTTGGGTATCAAGCCGTTAAAACGCTCCAAGGTTAACTGTATCAACGTACGCCCACACCCTAAGATGTCGAGGAACTGCTTTGGCAGTTCTTCACTACTAATAGGCCAGAAGCGACTACCAGCACCTCCAGCAAGTATCACCAAATAATTGTTCTCGTTCATTGTGAATGATATTATTTAATAACCCGTTGGCAAAACCTGTGGGTAATGGGTTAACAAGTTGGTTGGTTGACAAATACGCCCTTATCAGTCATCTACCTCCATATTGCCTTGCACATACACTCTGACAATAGAGTTTGAGGCGTTAGAGCGCACTGTTATAGCTTTCTTAAAGAAGCCCTTGAACTTGCCCTTACCATTATAGGACACCTTTATCACTCCCTTTGCTCCTGGTGCAATGGGATCTTTGGGAGGAGTTGCCACCGTACAACCACAAGACCCAAATGCCTGCTGTACGACCAAGGGCTTGTCGCCTGTATTTACAAATACAAATTCGCAGGTTTGTACCTTGTCCTCCTTGAACGTTCCTAAGTTGATTGAGGTCTTTTCAAATTTAATAACCGCTTGTGCCATCGCGCTCATTCCGAAGAGTGCAACAACCATCAAAGAAAACAAACGTTTCATATTCATATTTCGATTATAATGTTTCCTTAAAGAATATACTTGAACAATGCAAATGTACAAGTTAATCTTTGAATGATAAAATTTTGCATAAATAAATACGACAAATTCCGTGTTTATACGTACTTTTGCAGTATGGCAACACTCGAAAAAGTAATTCTCGGAATAGACCCTGGCACAAACATTTTAGGGTATGGCGTGATTAAGCTCCGCGGTAATAAAGCTAAGATGGAAGCCATGGGGGTGATCGATTTGCGAAAGTGCAAAGACGTTTACCTCAAATTAGGCAGAATACACGAAAGGGTGCTTGGCATAATTGAAGCGTTCAAACCAGATGAAATGGCTATTGAGGCTCCCTTCTTTGGTAAAAACGTGCAAAGTATGCTCAAACTTGGACGCGCACAAGGTGTGGCCATTGCTGCTGCCATAAGTCGCGATGTGCCCATACACGAATATGCTCCACTTAAAATCAAACAGGCCATCACTGGAAACGGGCAAGCGAGCAAAGAACAAGTGGCATCTATGCTTCAACGTATGCTACACATTCCCGACGAAAGCATGCTGCCATTTTATGATGCTACTGATGCATTAGGCGCAGCATATTGTCACTTCCTTCAGAGTGGACGTCCCGAAACAACAGACAAACTGCCACATTCCTGGGCCGCATTTGTCAAACAAAATGCCAGCCGGGTACACTAAATGTTGCTTACGCTATTATATTTATAAAGCCTACCTTATGAAACATATATTTATCCTCGTTTTAGGCTTAATCCTTGGCACAGCGAATGCCGAGGCTCAAGATGTTTATAATCTTGTCTTGGGCAGTGCTACCCGGATTATAAACAACCCTACCAGCAATTTTACAAACGTACAAATCGCTCAATTCAAACGTACGGCTTTGACTTATATGAAAAGCAAGGCTCTTGAAATTTCAGACACAATTCCTTCGGCTTTGCTTGACACACAAGCATATTATATGTCGGAGTTTATCACTTTATTTATTGATGACATCGTAAAAAGCAAGCGGTTAAGCGACGACAAACGCAAGCAACGCATTCTCATGTTTACCGATGCCTCCATTTCAAATCCGTTGTTCAACGACCCTGACAAAGATACCACAATGTCCTTTATGACTGATGGCAACGAACTCACTCCTTTTTCTTTAGATACTGACTGGCACAAAGCATACGCCGCGGCTATATCACAACTAAGGAAATAGCTGTTGAACATTAATCATCAAAGTTGGAACGACTTTATGTAGCAAATACCTAACATATAATTATAAACCTAATTCTCACATAATTCCATGTACGACATCCAATTAAACGAGAGTGGCACACGCCACCTTAATGTTACCGAACAAAATCTACAAACTATCAGGAAGTATGGGCTGTTTGACGGCCTCGTTGGCTCAACTGGCTACATAACTGAAGCCGAGCTCGACAAACTTAAGCTTAACATTCGCTCGCTCATCGCCTCTATGGCCGAGAACTCAAAAGACCTTCTCGACTTGTGCATCGATGTCATATACCACGACAAGATGAAGGCTTATGGTCTTAAAAATCTTATTGCCACATACAGTCAGTGGGCTGCAAACGCTTCAAATGTAACTGAGGTCGAATAAGCAAATCCCCTACCCCTACAGAAATTTTGTTGACAACTTATTCCCGTTCACATAATATCTGACAGAATACTTTGCCGAACCATACAACAAATTTTTCCTATCCACACAAAACAATAAACATGCAATTAACAGACTGGCTCCCAACCACACGTAAAGAAATGGACCTGCGTGGCTGGGACGTAGCAGACATAATCTTATTTTCAGGAGATGCGTATGTTGACCATCCTTCCTTTGGGGCTGCCGTTATAGGCCGCCTGCTCGAATATGAGGGGTATCGTGTCTGCATAGTTCCACAGCCAGACTGGCATGGTGATTTCCGAGATTTCAAGAAGCTCGGTCGCCCACGCATGTTTTTCGGTATTGCGCCCGGCTGTATGGATTCTATGGTTAATAAGTATACAGCCAACAGGCGTTTGCGTTCTGAAGACGCATATAGCCCTGACGGCCGCCACGATATGCGTCCGGAATACCCTACTATTGTATACTCCCAGATTCTCAAACAACTTTATCCCGACGTGCCCGTCGTACTTGGCGGCATTGAGGCGTCACTCCGACGTGTAACGCATTACGATTATTGGAAGGAACAACTAAAGCCATGTATCTTGGCCGAAAGTCAGGCCGACCTAATCGTTTATGGCATGGGAGAGTTGCCCATGACAGATCTGTGCCGAACCATTGACGAGCACTTACTACACGGACGCGACGAAACATTTTGCTCCACCGAACAGTTTAATAGCCTCTTGCGTAAGTATCCTATCAAGCAAACAGTGAGTTTGCAATTACCAACTGACATTCCAGGTGGTTTTAAGGAGGACGACATCGAATTATATTCGCATGAAGACTGTTTGGTCAACAAACGACATTATGCCGAAAACTTCAAACACATTGAAGAGGAAAGCAACAAATTACACCCGCAACGCATCTTGCAGGCCTTAGGTGACAAGTATGTTGTGGTTAACCCACCATACCCACCTATGTCGACAAAGCAAATTGATCATTCATTCGACCTGCCGTATACAAGATTGCCCCACCCCAAATACAAGGGGAAACGCATACCGGCCTACGAAATGATTAAATTCTCTGTCAACATTCACAGAGGTTGCTTTGGCGGTTGTGCATTCTGTACCATTTCTGCCCATCAAGGCAAGTTTATAATGAGTCGCTCAAAGGAAAGTATCCTTAAGGAGGTACGCCATATCACGCAAATGCCTGACTTTAAGGGGTATCTTTCCGACCTCGGAGGACCGTCCGCTAATATGTACCAAATGAGGGGCAAAAACCAAGAACTTTGCGGCAAATGCAAACGCCCCTCTTGCATTTCACCAGCAGTTTGTCCAAATCTTAATGCAGACCATGCCCCACTTATCGACATCTACAAGGCTGTTGATAGCATACCAGGCATAAAAAAAAGCTTTATTGGCAGCGGTGTAAGATACGACTTGCTGCTTCACCATTACAAAGACGACAAATTGGTGTCGGCAGCGCAGGCCTACACAAAGGAACTGATTACGCGCCATGTGTCTGGCCGACTGAAAGTGGCACCCGAACACACCTCTGATGCTGTGCTTAAATACATGCGGAAGCCATCATTTCAGCTATTCCATGAATTCAAGAGAGTGTTTGACAGAATAAACCGCGAGGCTGGACTTAACCAACAGATCATACCCTATTTTATATCCTCGCACCCTGGTTGTACCGAAGTGCACATGGCTGAGTTGGCTGCCGAAACGCGTGACATGAATTTTCAGCTTGAACAAGTGCAAGACTTTACGCCTACTCCCATGACAGTATCCACCGAAACATGGTATTCGGGGTATCACCCTTACACACTTGAGCCCGTCTATTCTGCACACACACCTCAAGAGAAACTTAAACAACGCATGTTTTTCTTCTGGTATAAGCCCGAAGAGCGCCAACGCATCATTAGTGAACTTAGGAAAATAGGGCGACCTGATCTCATTGCACGTTTATACCCTCAAAACGCCTCATACAACGCAAATCAAGAGCGTAAGGAAGGGTACGGAATGTCACGCCAGAAAAGGAGCAACTACACGCAGCGCAATGTGCCAGCGAACAAGCGTAAGCCTAAAAACAAGACGACTTCAAAGAGTAATCGCAAATGAGACCTTTCAAAATAACCGTTGCTGCATTAGCCATGTGCGGCGTAAATTGTTCAAATGCATGCTGGGCACAGAATGCGCTCGAACGCAGTGCACATCAAATGCACTACGACATCGAGATGAACGCTACCTTCTCGCATGGCGACTCACCACTTTGGTTGGCCTCTAACCGCTATGGTCTGCCATCGGTTAATGGCAACAATGGTTTCCTTAGAACGGCCATCAAGCGCGATGCGTCAGTAGACTCACTGCACAAATGGCGAATTGGCTATGGTGCTGATGTTGCTATTGCATATAACAACGAAAGCACATTCCACATACAGCAACTATTTGCCGACTTCGACTACAAACTGATGCGGCTCACTATAGGTGCCAAACAACATTCGCTAAACCTTAAAAACCAACAACTCAGTAGCGGTGGACAGACATTGGGCATCAATTCTCGCCCCATGCCAGAAGTGCGACTTGAAATGCCTGAATATTGGAACATCACAGGTAAGCACCACCATTGGGCAGCCATACGCGGACATATTAGCTACGGGCTTACAACCGACGGCGGTTTCCAAGCTGACTACACAAGAAATGACCCACTCGCCCATTATGCAAAGAAAGCCATACTACATACAAAATCGGGATTTCTACGTTTAGGCAATGCACAGAAGTTTCCGTTATTATTCGAAGGTGGCTTAGAAATGGCCACCATGTTTGGCGGCGTCTCATATAAGAGTCTTACTTGGGACGGCAATGAAAGCAACTCACCTGTACATCTCAGTCACGGGTTCAAGGACTTTGCAAAAGCTTTATTCGCCTTGGGTAGCGACCCCACTGATGGCGAACAATACGGCAATGCCGCAGGCAACACCCTGGGCAGTTGGTTGGCACGCCTAACCTGGCAAGCAAGTAATTGGAGTGTTAGCTGTTACTACGATCATTTTTTCGAAGATCACTCGCAAATGTTCTTGCAATATGGTTGGCTTGACGGCATGGTAGGTTTTGAAATCGAACTTCCACAAAATCGGTTCGTGAGCGACGTCGTGTATGAGTATCTTAAAACAACCTACCAAAGTGGCCCACTCTACCACGACCACACCGAGGCCATACCCGACCAAATAAGTGCTGGCGACAATTACTACAATCACAATCTTTATTGTGGTTGGCAACATTGGGGACAGGCTATTGGCAATCCTCTTTTTAGTTCGCCACTCTACAACCACACCGCCGACCTCACCTTTACATCAAATCGTTTCAAGTCGCACCACTTGGCTATTGCAGGCCAACCTTTGCCCTTTCTCAGTTACCGTATGTTCTACAGCCACCAACGCAGTTTGGGCACATACAACACCCCTTTTTACCGTGCACACACCTCACACGACCTGTTATTAGACGTGACATGGAGTCCTGAACGCCTTGGCAAGCTACGCACAAGCGGTTGGCATGTTGGCGCAGCTTTCGCTTTTGACAGAGGCAGTCTTATTGGCAACAATACAGGATTTCAACTCACTATTTCAAGAACCGGACTTCTTACAAAATAATATGATGATACACATCAAGCATCTGCTACTGGTTTGCTGTTTGGCCATAATGGGCGCAACGTCATGTTCCAAACTATCAACGAATGGCCCCATTGATGGCATGTGGCGTTTAGAGGAAATGTACAGCAAGCCTTTTTCGACATGCAACGATTATAGCGAATACACAGACAAACGGTCAGAAGGCATATACTGGAAGTTTCAACTTAATCTTCTATCTATAACTTCAACAGCAATGCTTAATGGCCATACCACCGAAACCATTGCACGCTTCAACTACGACAAGGACCGATTGCAAATCACAAAAACCTACATACACTTCCGCGATCGAGACAGCCTGCTGACAGACGCCAACACCAGCATTTTACAATCCATTGGCATACGAGGCAATGCAAGCAATTATGACATTAAAAGACTGACGTCGTCAAGCATGATTTTATGCTCTGAAAATGACAGTTTGGTGTTTTATAAACTACATTAAAGGTTGCCACTTATTCTGAAATAGACAAATCTCCCAAAAACAGCATAAGCCTTGATGTTGACGATGCATAAAGTAGATTTTCAAAATCTAGCTTATACCATCATATTCACGGTTCGTCGAAAAACCTTGGTACATTGTTTGCCCCATAAGTTTAGGTCTCGTAGCTCGTTACACTCGTTCGTCAATCTAAACTTCTGTAACAAACAATGCTCCAATTCCTATAAGTCAACTTATCTACTGCCTATAAACAAGCATATCATACCTAAAAGCACGAAGAACAAATCAATGGCTTTTGACCGAAGATTCTTTTCCTTCATTAGCATGGCGCCAAAAGCGAAAGATACAATAACACTGCCACGACGCACCATCGATACCACTGCTATCATGGCACCTGGACATGATAAAGCATAGAAATAGGCCATATCAGCAGCCGTTAGGAACAACGAAATCAGCAAAATGCTCCAACGCCACTTAAAGGGAGATGTGCGTTTGCGCTGTGGAAGCCATATCAGCAGCATTACAATGGTCATCATGACAGCCTGATACTGATTATACCAAGCTTGAACAAAATAACGGTTTAATCCTGCCCCACCTTCAGTTACTGGAGCCATCAAATATTTGTCATATAGGCCACTTATAGCACCAAGAAATGCTGCAATCACTAATAAACATATCCAACCATTATGTGAAAAACATATACCCTCTTTTTTACCACTTCGACTTAATAAGAAAAATGAAACTATTGCCAGTAGGACACCTGCCCACTGCCATAGATTTAGACTCTCACCATATATGAGCAAAGCGCCGACGAGCGTCATTACTGGTCGAGTAGCATTTATAGGACCTACAATAGTCAAGGGTAAATGCTTCATCGCATAGTAGCCACATACCCACGACGAAAGTACGATTACAGCCTTAACTAATACCAGAACATGTTCATGCCACCCGCCACAAGGTACAACCATACTCATGCCGCAAGCCGAAGACACAATCAGTGGCAGGAAGAATAGAGCGCATACCGATGTATTAATCATCAACACAGGCAATACAGCATTGCCCTGCAATGATTGCTTTTTGAATACATCATAAAAACCCAATAAACAAGCTGATAGAAAAGCCAAAAATATCCACATCACTCTATCCCCTCAAATATTGTATTGTCGTATTTTATATCTACCAACGAAAGTGCATTTCCAGGCATTGAATCTCCTGCAGCACAACGATCCTTCTTTTCTATAACCGACTTAAAGTCTTGCAAAGTCATTCGTCCTCGTCCAACTTCAATCAATGTTCCAACAACAGCACGCACCATGTTACGAAGGAAACGGTCTGCTGTAATTTCAAATTGCCACAAGTCGTCATCTATTTTACTCCAATGTGCACACACTACCCGACATATATTCGTTTTTGTATCCGTGTGTAATTTTGAGAAACTCGTGAAGTCGTTAACCTGAAGTAGATACTCAGCCGCCTCGTTCATCAAATCGAAATCCAATGGGTAAGTTATGCGTGTGGCATATTGCCTTTCAAAAGGATTCTTTTTAGTATATACCCGATAGTGATAGGTGCGCGCCTTTGCATCAAATCGTGCGTGTGCGTCGTCACGTACTCTTACAACTCGACTGACTGCAATATCCTGTGGCAGAATTCTATTTAGTTTGTCAGTCAACCACGAACCATCAATCTCGCTACTTGAATCAAAGTGTGCCACCATCATGTGAGCATGAACGCCCGCGTCCGTACGCCCCGCCCCTGTAACACTACAGTTTGCATCGCGAAGCAATTTGCGCAAGCAATCATTCAGTTTCTCCTGTACACTCATAGCATTTGGCTGTATTTGCCAGCCATGATATGCAGAGCCATCATACGAGAGGTATATAAAATATCGCATATAAGTAGATAAGTAGGTGTTCAAAATTATTTTATACAATCAGCTGATATCATGTCCACATTGAAAGCACGGACTCGGGCATATCTGTTCACTCTCTTCTGACAATATAGCCCCAAGCTATAAACGAAAACAAGCAACGCACCCCATATTTAGAACATGAGTTTGCATTGCTTGCTTGTAAATAAAACTGTATTGTGCTTATATCAGAGAAGCATTAAGCCTCTTCAGCAACAACCTCGAAAGGAATTTCAACAGGAACTTCCTTGTGGAGGTGGATTGTAGCTGTATAAGAACCAACTTCCTTCACATCCTTTACAGTAATGATCTTACGATCAATCTCGAAGCCGAGCTTATTCAGGGCCTCAGCAATGTGAAGTGCATTTACAGAACCATAGATAGCGCCAGTTGCACTAACTTTTGTTGCAATCTTGATGGGTTCAATAGCAGAAAGCTTAGCAGCCAAAGCTTCAGCGTCAGCCTTAATCTTGGCCAACTTGTGAGCACGCTGCTTCAAGTTTTCAGCCAACACCTTCTTAGCTGATTCAGATGCAATGATAGCCTTGCCGGTAGGAATAAGGTAGTTACGGCCATAACCGTCCTTTACTGTTACGATATCGTCCTTATAACCCAGACCAATAACGTTTTCTTTCAATATAATTTCCATATCTTATTACCTCCTCTGTTATTATTTCATCAAATCGGTTACGAAGGGAAGGAGAGCCAAGTGACGGGCACGCTTTACAGCCTGAGCCACACGACGCTGATACTTCAATGAAGTACCTGTGATGCGACGGGGAAGGATCTTACCCTGCTCATTCAAGAACTTCTTCAAAAATTCAGGATCCTTGTAATCAATGTACTTGATACCGCTCTTCTTGAAACGGCAATACTTTTTCTTCTTGACATCCACAGTGGGGGGAGTCAAATAACGAATCTCAGATTGTGCTTGTGCCATTTTTTAGTCCTCCTTCTTGTTAAACTTGTTACGACGTTTTGCAGCATACTCTGCTGCGTACTTCTCGTTCTTTACAGTGAGATAACGAATTACGCGTTCGTCACGACGATAGGCGATTTCGAGCTTGGCAATAGCCTCAGGCTCAGCCTTGAATTCGATAAACTCATAGAAGCCAGTGGACTTTTTCTGAATGGGATAAGCCATAGTCTTGAGTCCCCACTCTTCTTCATTGATAATCTCAGCGCCTGCAGCGGTGAGAATACCTTTGAATTTTTCAACCGTTTCCTTCATCTGTTGGTCAGACAAAACGGGAGTCATAATGAAAACGGTTTCGTACTGATTCATCATAATTTTAATGAACTAATAGGTTTTATATTGCAAAATTGCGGTGCAAAATTAAGGATTTCTTTTCGTCCGAGCAAATACGAGCCATAAAAATCTGCCACAAACTGCTCATTTTTACGTTCTCACGACAATTATGACCGTACTTTCAAGTACAACCAAACACAAAAAGAACGATTACGCTGTGCGCATGCCCCACAAACAATTCAGAAAAAAGGCAGCAACAATCTTTATTAAAATTGCTGCCGCCCTTCGAGCCGAAAGCGGGACTCGAACCCGCGACCTATTCATTACGAATGAATTGCTCTACCAACTGAGCCATTTCGGCCTTGTCATGTTTTGAGCCTCTTGTCGGATTCGAACCAACGACCCCGAGATTACAAATCACGTGCTCTGGCCAACTGAGCTAAAGAGGCGGGTGGGTAAGCTAACTGCATCGCGCCGCTACAACCAACTACCTTTGCTGCGGTCAAGCCCTGGAGGATTCGAAGGGAGCTGGCCGTGCAGCACTTACCCATAATATTGTGCTCAACTACGAATGAGTAAATCCTCATTTTTCGTTTTTGCGAGTGCAAAGATAATGCTTCCTGTCATTGTAACCAAATAAAAACGCGTATATTTTTATTTGGTATACAAACTAAAGTCACAAAACGACCGTTTTCATACACAGTATTAGACCACGAAAAAATGGTTCCCAAAAAACAGAATTTAGGTACTTGTCTCCCCTTTTTATTATCTACACTGTTTTTGTCTACACTCTGCACTTTTGGTTAATATATCATTGATATTCAATGGAATACGTAGTGTATACACCAATACATTCCATATACACTACCTACACGCTGTCTACACCCGTGTGCACATTATGCGCTAACACTTGTGCCAGAGCATTTATTCTGTATTGAGGGAGCGAAAATTTAATTGCTCCAACTGAATTTTCTATCTCCCTATACAGAAAATACGGGTTTACAATGCAGAAGAAGCTGTTTAATAGTACCGACAAATGTAGAAGAGTGTAGACAAGTGCAGATAGTTGTGTAGAATGTAATTAACTGTGTCTACACTTCATAACAACCTCAAAATCAGATATTTTAGGATAAAAGTGCAGAGTGCAGACAATTTGCATAAAAAACCCTTGTGGGTGTTCGATAAGTAGCGGCTTAGTAATAACCATACAATAGGTCAGGCTACAGGAACAATTAAAATGCGTTATGTGCTTTGTATTGAAAGTGTTTAGCGGTATCTTTGCACAATGCTCACTTTGAAAGGGGCAACGAAATTAGCGTCGCAGAGACTTTATACTTTGGCGACTAAAATACGTCATCATGAAAGAATTCGATTTACAATCAAAATACAAACCGACAGGCGATCAACCTGAAGCCATACGTCAACTGACAAACGGCGTACTTGACGGCACCCCGGCACAAGTGTTGTTAGGCGTAACCGGCTCTGGCAAGACATTCACAATAGCAAACGTTATAAAGAATGTAGGGAAACCCACATTAGTACTCAGCCATAATAAAACGCTTGCGGCTCAGCTGTATTCAGAATTCAAGGGATTTTTCCCTAATAATGCCGTAGAATATTATGTATCCTACTATGACTATTATCAGCCTGAGGCGTATATTGCATCAACTGATACGTATATAGAAAAAGACCTTGCCATCAACGAGGATATTGACAAGTTAAGACTTGCTGCCACCTCGGCCCTACTTTCTGGACGCAATGATGTGATTGTTGTCTCATCGGTATCATGCATATATGGCATGGGAAACCCTGCGGCTTTTTATGAGAATGTGATCGACTTGAAGGTTGGCAAGATACTTTCCATGAACAGCCTGCTTAATCATCTCGTTTCGAGTTTGTACACCCGTAATGATGTAGCACCAAAGGCAGGTAATTTTAGGGTTAAGGGGGATACAATTGATATTTATCTGGCCTATGCCGATGAACTGATACGTGTATGTTTTTGGGACGATGAAATAGATAGCATTGAAGAGATTGATGCCATATCGGGCACAAGGCTCAACACCTATGATGAATACAAGGTGTACCCAGCTAATCTTTTTCTCACATCAAAAGAGACTCAAGAACTTGCCATCCGTAATATACAGGACGATTTGTGCAAACAGGTAAAGGCATTTGAGGACGAAGGCAAGACGCTTGAAGCCAAACGTCTGAAAGAACGTGTGGAGTATGATATCGAAATGATACGCGAGCTTGGACATTGCGCTGGAATTGAAAACTATTCGCGCTACTTCGACGGCCGAGAACCTGGCACAAGGCCATTTTGTCTGCTCGACTTTTTCCCGAAGGACTTTCTGATTGTTATAGATGAAAGTCATGTGACTGTGCCACAAATCCGAGCTATGTATGGAGGAGACAGGTCGCGCAAAGAAAGCCTTGTCAACTATGGTTTCCGACTACCTGCGGCTCTTGACAACCGACCCCTCAAATTCGATGAATTTCATGAGATGGCCAAACAGGTCATTTATATAAGCGCCACCCCGGCTGAGTATGAGCTCAAAGAGAGTGAGGGTGTTGTTGTCGACCAAGTTATCCGTCCGACCGGACTTCTCGATCCGCCAATCGACGTGCGTGACACTGATTTCCCCGTAGACGATTTAATGCACGAAATTCACAAATGCAAGGAGAACGAAGAACGCGTGTTGGTGACGACACTCACTAAACGCATGGCTGAGGAACTAACAGATTATCTGCTCAAGAATGGTATCAATACTGCCTATATTCATAGCGACGTTGACACCTTGGAACGCGTACAAATTATGGAGGATCTGCGCCGAGGCATTTATGATGTGCTCGTGGGAGTCAATTTATTGCGTGAGGGATTAGATTTGCCAGAGGTAGCCCTTGTAGCGATACTTGATGCGGACAAGGAAGGCTTTTTGCGATGCGAGCGTTCGCTTACACAGACTGCTGGCCGAGCAGCCCGTAATGTAAACGGACGTGTGATCATGTATGCAAAGGAGATAACACAGTCCATGCAACAAACTATTGACGAGACGAACCGCAGACGCACAAAACAGATTGCCTATAACATGGCACATCATATTACGCCGCAGCCTATTTTCAAACCGATTGAGAGCAACGAATTGGTTGAAATGCAACGTAATAAGCAAAATATGAAGCAAGCAGCCGATGCCTCTCATAACACATATAACATACAACGTAACAGCGATTTAAGCATTGCCGCTGAGGCAAAGCCAAGCTACGGGCATAAAACAAAGACTGAAAACATTGAACAAAAGAAGGAGCGGCTGCAAAAAGCCATGAAAAAGGCAGCGGCAGACTTTGACTTTATATTGGCGGCTCAACTGCGTGACGAATTGCTTTCATTGGATAAGTAGACTTTTTGCAATATAATTCGAGTGTCAACCCACCGACCTATATGCACTCCGCCCCATAAGGCAAAACGACGCACCGTCTCTCACAAGAACCATACATCTGCCAAGCCCTTCAGCATGCTCAATTAAGGAAAATGGCCGAGTAAATTCGTCCTGAATTTATGCCCAGTTTCCGAGCCGAAAAGAATACATCACTATGCACATAAGTACAAACATTGGCAATCTGTATGTTTGAAAGCTTTACGCCAGCTTCTTCCAACAGATATACGTTGGCAGCCCATAGGTCGATATGAGGCTTTGGCCATGTTGTATTATCGATTATGCTTGTAGGAAATCCAGCCTCTTCGAATGCTATTCGAACCTCGTTGCCCACTTCAAAAGCTTGTTGCGATATGCTTGGACCTATAACGGCCACACAATCCGATGCAATGGTTCCATACTTTTCATGCATCATACTCAAGGCATTTTGACTGATACGTTTAACTGTGCCGCGCCAGCCTGCATGTATGGCTGCAACCGCTTGATGCACTTTGTCATGGATTAGTACGGGTACACAGTCGGCAGTAGATATCCCAATGCACTGCCTCGGCTCATCTGTAATCAAAGCGTCTATGTCTTGCAACAGGCCTGTCTGTTCTTGACGCGTAAGCGACAAAAAAGCTTTGTCAATACAGCGGACATTAGAGGTATGTGTCTGTCTTGGTACCCATAGGTTCTGCGTTGGAACCCCCAACTCTTCACATAGCCATGCTCTGTTGCGTTCTACCCTACCCTTGTCATCACCACAGTAGTGTGTCACATTAAAAGCTGCATATGCACCCATTTGGTCTATCTCATCACCACTTAAATTAAACGGGGACAAACGAGTTGTAGAGAATGTGGTAACCTCGTTTGAAAGTTCGTATTTTAACAAGCTCTTATTTTCCATCATAGTGCGTCAGATATGAAAAAAGAGTACGGAATAGAAAAACAACCGTACTCTCTATTACTATATATATGTTTATTAGTCTTCCAAGTCTTCAATATCGTATATTTCTTCGTCGGCAGAATCGTCATCATCTTCGTCGGATATGTCGTAGTCTGCTTGCCAATCGGCAAAATAGGTGGCCAGGACACTGGCCTCACGGTCACGATGCACAATCGACCCACCTTCGGCAACCGACTGCAGTTTGTTGCTTTCGCTATTCAATTCTTCCCAAAGAATGTCTTTTAGTCGTTCTATTCCAAAACCAGTAACTGATGATATGTAAACTACTGGCAAGTCGTCGGGCAATTCGGCCTTAAGCATGTCCATGAGTTCATCGTCAAGCAGGTCACATTTCGTCACAGCTAATACGCGATGTTTGTCGAGCATACCAGGATTAAATTTAGACAATTCGCCCAATAGCACATTATATTCCTTGGCTATGTTGTCTGTATCGCCAGGAACCATGAATAGCAACAACGAATTTCGCTCAATGTGGCGTAAGAAGCGCAAACCTAACCCGCGACCTTCACTTGCGCCCTCAATAATACCAGGTATGTCGGCCATCACAAAAGACTTGTGATCGCGATAGGCCACCACACCAAGGCTCGGCTCCATTGTCGTGAACGGATAATTTGCTATTTTAGGGCGAGCAGAAGACAAGCTTGATAACAGAGTTGATTTTCCTGCATTCGGGAATCCAACCAAACCGACATCGGCCAATAGTTTCAACTCTAATATGACCATCATCTCCTGCATTGGTTCGCCAGGTTGTGCGTATCGAGGAGCCTGATTGGTTGAAGTACGGAACTGCCAATTACCTAATCCGCCACGACCACCCTTGAGTAACATCACTACCTGTCCGTCTTCGGTGACATCGCAAATATACTTACCAGTTTCTGCATCGTAAGCAACTGTACCTGGCGGCACGTCGATGTACCTATCTTCGCCATCTGAGCCGTGTGAGCAACATTTTGATCCGTTTCCACCATTTCCAGCAAAAACATGACGTTCATAGCGCAAGTGTAACAGAGTCCAATAATTGTGGTTCCCACGCAGATAAACATTGCCACCTCGTCCCCCATCTCCACCATCTGGTCCGCCATTAGGTTGATATTTGGCACGATGCATATGCATTGAGCCGCGTCCGCCCTTACCCGAGCGGCAATATATTTTTACGTAATCTACAAAATTCGATTCAGCCATAATTGTTCAATAAGCAAATGTGACGTTTTGCCAAAGTGCAAATGTGACACCAAGCCACGTACGAGTTTCGCACGTGTGGCAAGGCGTCACAATAGCAAATTGAATATTAGAATTGATCAATCACTGCACAAAGAGCAGCGTTGATTTCTTCGAGAGAGCCATAACCTTTTACAGCATGGCGTTTCCCTTCATTTTCATACCAAGTGATGAGCGGTGCCGTTTGTGCGTTGTATACGTCAAGGCGTTTCTTAATAGTCTCTGCATTATCATCAGCACGACCAGAAGTTTTGCCTCTATTGATAAGGCGCTCCATCAACATATCCTCAGGTACATCAAGTTCAAGCATGCCAGCTACTTCAGTGTTGCGGTCGGCAAGCATCTTTTTCAGAGCTTCGGCTTGTGGGATTGTACGGGGGAAACCATCAAATATCACACCCTCACAAGGGCAAAGCGAATCATAGGTAGCGGCAAGGATATCAATCATCAACGAATCGGGGATGAGTTGACCGTTGTCAATATAGCCCTTAGCTGTCTTACCCAGTTCTGTTCCATTCTTGATTTCAGCACGCAGCACATCACCTGTTGAAATGTGCTTAAAACCATACTTCTTCACCAGCAAATCACTCTGTGTGCCTTTTCCTGAACCAGGAGCGCCAAAGATTACAATATTCTTCATTGTTTTGTTTATATATTAGTTTAGTTAAGATTCCTGTTTTAATCTGTTACCGTATATATGCTCGGCAGATTGCGACCTTCTCCATCATAATCGAGGCCATAGCCCACTATGAAATCGTTTGGTATTTCGAAGCAGCAATAGGGGATATCCAAATCAACCTTCAAATTGCCGGGCTTTACCAACAAGGCTGCGATACGTATGTCGCGCGGTTGTTTCTCGGCGAGCATCTGCAACAGGCTTTTCATTGTCAAACCTGAGTCAATGATGTCTTCAATGATCACCACAGTACGGTCTTTTATATCGTCCTTCAAGCCTATCAACTGATGAACCTTACCTGTCGACGCCGTACCTTCGTACGATGCCATTCGTACAAAAGTTATTTCGCACGGCGTGTCAATGCCACGCATCAAGTCAGCTGCAAAAATGAAAGAACCATTCAATACAGCAAGGAACAAGGGCTTCTTGTCCTTCAGATCTTTGCTTATTTGCGAGGCAATTTCAGCCACACGTGCTTTAATCTTTGCTTCGGGTATTGATACCGAAAAGTTACGGTCACGTACTTTAATTTTGCCCATCATATTGTGTATTTACAGATACCACAGTTTTGTAACAGAATTGCCGCACGCACATCAAGACCTGTCCTAAAAGAGGTGCTGTCGGCGCGTACTGTCGGCGCAATCTCGTATTATTATGCAGCAAAGTTACTACAAAAAAGTGAAATGCGGAAAGATATAGTGATAGAATTGAGTT
>ERZ1026886.25-NODE-25-length-66129-cov-16.537655_pt1 | contig 66129 bp, 39 predicted proteins | sample MGYA00380173_ERZ1026886 | MGnify/ENA primary metagenome ERZ1026886 (study PRJEB33269, sample SAMEA4719809) | human gut metagenome | biome: human-associated habitat; feature: organic feature; material: feces | place: Cameroon | collected 2013-10 ... | reverse complement strand
TCGAGACATACGGCTGCCAGATGAACGTGGCAGACTCAGAAGTAGTGGCTTCCATTATGCAGATGGCAGGCTACGAACTGTGCGAGAACGAGGCAGAGGCTGACGCTATCTTCCTCAACACTTGTTCTATCCGCGAGAACGCAGAGAACAAGATATACGGACGACTTGAGACTCTGCACGCAGAGCAGAAGAAGGGACGCGAGCTTATACTCGGCGTGCTCGGCTGCATGGCTGAGCGTGTGCGCGAAGACCTCATACAGAACCACTTCGCCAACCTCGTTTGCGGTCCCGACTCCTACCTCAATCTGCCGGACATGATAGCGCAGTGCGAGAACGGACAGAACGCCATGAACATCGAGCTGAGCACCACCGAGACCTACCGCGACGTTGTGCCGCAGCGCATCGGCGGCAACCGCGTGAGCGGTTTCGTGAGCATCATGCGTGGCTGCAACAACTTCTGCCACTACTGCATCGTGCCTTATACTCGCGGACGCGAACGCTCACGCGACGTGGAGAGCATCCTGCGCGAGGTGCGCGACCTGCACGACCGCGGCTTCAAGGAGGTGACGCTGCTCGGACAGAACGTGAACAGCTACGGTCTGACGCCTGCCGGAAAGCGCATCGAGGGCGGCTGCTCGTTCGCCGAACTGCTGCACAAGGTGGCGCAGAGCGTGCCAGATATGCGCGTGCGTTTCACCACGTCGAACCCCGAGGATATGACCGACGACATTCTGTACGCCGTAGCCGAAGAGCCTAACCTCTGCAAGCACATCCACTTCCCGGCACAGAGCGGTTCGACAAAGATACTGAAGCTGATGAACCGCAAGTACACACGCGAGCAGTACTTGGAGCGCGTGGAGGCTATACGCCGCATCATACCCGGCTGCGGACTCTCTACTGACCTCTTCGTGGGCTATCACGACGAGACGCCGGAGGACCACGCCGAGACACTCTCGCTGGTGCGCGAGTGCCAGTTCGACTCGGCTTTCATGTTCAAGTATTCGGAGCGTCCGGGCACATACGCCGCAAAGCACTTGCCCGACAACGTGTCGGAGGAGGTGAAGATAGAGCGCCTCAACGAGCTTATAAGTCTGCAGACGGAGGTAAGCGCTGAGCAGAACCGCAAGGACATCGGCAAGACATTCGAGGTGCTCGTAGAGGGCTACTCGAAGCGTTCGCGCGAGCAGCTCATGGGACGCACCGAGCAGAACAAGGCTGTGGTGTTCGACAAGGGCACGTACCACATCGGCGACCGCGTGATGGTGAAGATTACGGACGCTACATCGGCTACGCTGCTGGGCACTATAGCCGAATAAACGTATGATGCAGAGAACAATGCATCATACACAGCATACAACTAATCATATATCGCAAAACAACGCATAACCGCATAACGATATGAAAGAATTCCTACAGGTACTGAGGCGCTTCGTGCCGCCCTACAAGAAGTATATAGCGCTGACAGCCACGTTCAACATCCTGTCGGCTGTGCTCAACATCTTCTCCTTCGCAGCACTCATACCTATACTTCAGATTCTCTTCCGCACAGAAGGCGCGGGCAGCGCCACGCATCTCATGCCTTGGAGCTTCGACAACATAAAGGAGGTGCTGTCGAACAACGCCGACTACTACGTGACGCAGCTCATAGCCAACGTCGGACCGACCACTACCCTACTCGTCATCGGTCTGTTCCTCGCCTTCACCACGTTCCTCAAGACGGGTGCCTACTTCCTCTCGTCTGCCACCATCATTCCGGTAAGAACGGGCGTGGTGCGCGACATACGCAACCAGCTCTACCGCAAGATAACATCGCTGCCGCTGAGCTTCTTCTCAGACGAGCGCAAGGGCGACATCATAGCGCGTATGACGGGCGACGTGCAGGAGATAGAGAGCTCGATAATGTCGTCGCTCGACATGCTCTTCAAAAACCCGATTCTCATCACGTTCTACTTCGGAGCGCTTATCTTCATCTCGTGGCAGCTTACGCTCTTCACCATCGTCTTCGTGCCTATCTTCGGATGGTTCATGGGCTTCGTGGGCAGAAAGCTCAAGAAGAAGTCGATAAAGGCGCAGTCGCTCTGGAGCGACACAATGTCGCAGGTGGAGGAAACGCTCGGCGGACTGCGCATCGTGAAGGCATTCTGCGCTGAGGATAAGATGAACACACGCTTCTCCAACATCAACAACGAATACCGCGATGCCGTGCAGCGCGTGAACATTCGCCAGCAGATGGCGCACCCGATGAGCGAGTTCCTCGGCACGGTGCTCATCATCATCGTGCTCTGGGTGGGAGGCATACTGGTGCTCGACAACAAGATACTCTCCGGTCCGTCGTTCATCTACTATCTCGTGATGCTCTACTCTATCATCAACCCTCTGAAGGAGTTCTCAAAGGCGAGCTACAACATACCGAAAGGTCTCGCCTCAATGGAGCGCGTAGACAAGATTCTGAAGGCTGAGAACACCATTAAGGAGCCTCTGCAGCCGAAGCACATCGCTTCGTTCGAGCATCAGATAGAGTTCCGCCACGTGTCGTTCCGCTACGGCGAGCAGTGGGTGCTGCGCGACATCAATCTCACTATAGAGAAGGGCAAGACCGTGGCTCTCGTCGGACAGAGCGGTTCGGGCAAGTCGACACTCGTCGACCTCATTCCGCGCTACTATGACGTGCAGGAGGGAGAGGTGCTCATCGACGGCATCAACGTGAAGGATCTCGGCATACACGACCTGCGACAGCTCATCGGCAACGTCAACCAGGAGGCTATTCTCTTCAACGACTCGTTCCGCGGCAACATCACGTTCGGTGTGGAGAGCGCTACGCAGGAGCAGATTGAGCAGGCGGCGCGCATAGCCAACGCTCACGAGTTCATCATGCAGACCGAGCACGGCTACGACACCAACATCGGCGACCGCGGCGGACGTCTCTCAGGCGGACAGCGACAGCGCGTGAGCATAGCCCGCGCCATACTGAAGAACCCGCCCATTCTTATCCTCGACGAGGCTACATCGGCGCTCGACACAGAGAGCGAACGCCTCGTGCAGGACGCGCTGGAGCGCCTTATGAAGTCGCGCACAACGGTGGCTATCGCCCACCGCCTGTCTACCATCAAGAACGCCGACGAGATATGCGTAATGCACGAGGGCGAGATCGTAGAGCGTGGCACGCACGAAGAACTTATAGCGCTCGGCGGATACTACAAGAAGCTGCACGAGATGCAGAAATAAACCCTGATTAGCATTACTGATTGCTGCGAACGCTACGTAAAGCAGCAATATAAAAGAATAAAAAAAGTGGAGATGTCCGTCGGACAGTCTCCACTTTTTTTTGTTTACGTTTCAGTTTACATACACATTTCATTAATGTCATTTCGCTTAAGCGGCGCTGCAGCTGTATAAGCCGCACAGAGTCACTTTGCAGTGCGGCGCAAGGAGCATCCGTAGACGTCTCCCTGCGCCCTTATATAGATAGTTTTTGTGCCTAAGGGCTGTTTATAAGTCCGCAAGTTGTAAAGCTATTGTGTCTGGATAATCGTATATGAAAAAAGGCGCAGGAGCCTGTAAATCGCTTATCTCAAGGACACAGGCCTTCGCATTGCCTACCAACCGAGATAAGCAACGCAGTCTGCCCACGCCAATGTACTTATAAAGTCAAGACTACTGCATCAAATGCCACCACCAACCGACCGCATGTCAGCATGCGACGAAATGATACGACAACTGATGCAGACTTGTAGCCTACAATAATCGTACTAACGCGAGCGTTATCGTTGCCTGATCTTCGGTTGGATTGGAAGTTGCGAAGTTCGTGTCCTTAAAGATCAGCGTCAGAAAACGCCATTCCCATAAAGATACCTACCTCTACCCTATCCGGGTAAGGAGGCAATTGCAAAGTTAGACAAATATTTCGAAACGACAAACTATTATACCAAGATTTTTTCAACATCAATTTACTGACAATCAGTTTGATAGAACCGGCGATTATCCGGCATTGCATTCGTATTGAAGATTCAACGAACCCGACCTCGCGACGCAACAGGTTATCCACTATTTACGAAAAACTGTTGATAACTATGTAATAAACTGACTCACAGCGCGCAATTATCAACAAACCTGTGTATAACTACGTTAGTTTGCTGCACACAGGCAGGCTTCTAACAGAGTTATCCACAACGTTTATCCACGGGTTATACTAAACAGGCAGCCTGTAGCAAAATACAAAATTACGATGCAAGGCCAACTGTAGAAGGCAACCAAGCAACCGAGTTATCCACAATTATCAACAACCTGTTGATAACTCCGTAACACACTAACTCTTAACAAATTAATATTAACAAACATGTTGGTAAACCTGTTGGTTTGAGCTTCTGCAAGCCTACATCAGACAGGAACCCAATAATAACTACCCTACTCCTTACAAACAACCGCTGCGTATGTTATCAACAACTCCCGATACATGGTTATATTGAAAAACGCCTGTATTATTGTTGATAATATTGACAACACAGGTAAAAGACTGATTTACAATGAGAAGTTATCAACATATCCTGTTGGTTATGCTGTTAGTATTCAGAAGAAACGCGGTTAATATCACATAAAACAATGCTGATATCAACATATAACGAGATTGATATCAAATAAAACAATACTGATATCATATAAAAACCAGGTTGATACAGCATTAAACAAGACAGGAGACCACAAACCATCTTATTACCGTGAACTGGTAACGCAGTTACCATTGCGCGGTAATAAAGTTACCGAACTGCGGTAATGATGTTCTTGCTACGTGGTAATTCAATAGCACGACAAGGACTATAGCGAAGAAACACACGAAAAATCCACAAAACCTGTTGATATTGTTGATAACTGCTGTAAAACACTGATAAACAACATATAGTTATCAACACACCTGTTGATAACTATGTTGGGAGAGTAATCGCAAGAGCGTGTATAAATACTGTTTGCGATGAGAGGTGTTCAAAACTAAATAAAATGGCAAATAGAGCAGACAACGATGCTAATCGTAGGAGGTGTAACGGCATTAGTTTTATATTGTAGCTCCTAAGACTATTGTGAATAACCTGCGATACTTATTCACAATCCTGTTGAAAACCTGTGGATAACCTACTAACAACTATGTTAACAACTCGGAGATTATCAACAGGTAAACAGGCGGAGTGGGGCAGATGTGGATAACTGTGTGCGTTATCAAATTAATATTCTAAAGTTTTCCACAGGTTTTTTAAAGAAAAAGATATAAACTTATTAACTTTGCAGGTGTAACGGCACTTTTGTGAATAACTCATGTATATCGTTCATTTTCAAAGAGAAGATATAAACACTACCTGTTGAGATGCCTGTACCACAGGTTAATAACGAAATAACCAAAGAAACAGGCGGAAAGTTTTCAACGTACTAACAGTATATCATACTCATATTCTTTTTCTTTTCTTTAAAAATAAAAAGAAATAAATATATAGATAGGTGTTGAGAAGTGGAAGGGGTGTTGTGGTGAGATGGTGTTATGGTGAGGTGGTGAGATTTGAAAGCGGCGCCTGTTGGTCTTTTCAAACAGGGATGGAGTAGGGACAGGCGGCGAAAGCGTAGCAATACATATTGAATAAGGACAGGCAGAATATGCCACAATATAAAAAGAAACAATATTAAACAAAGATATATGAACAACGATTGGAAAGAGAAGGGTTACATCGACGAGCCGGTTGATGGATCCGTTGACTTGAAGAAGGAGATACGTCGCTTGTGTGAGGAGAAGGACGCAGTGGTGCTGGCTCACTACTATACGGTGGGCGAAGTGCAGGAGGTGGCAGACTTCATCGGCGACTCGCTGGCATTGGCGCGCAAGGCTGCAAAGACCGACGCTAAGATCATCGTGATGTGCGGCGTGCACTTCATGGCTGAGACATGCAAGCTGCTCTCGCCGGAGAAGAAGGTGCTCTGCCCCGACCTCACAGCCGGCTGCTCGCTCGCCGACTCGTGCAAGGCTGAGGACCTGAAGGAGTTCAAGGCGCAGCACCCTGGCTACAAGGTGGTGAGCTACGTGAACACTACGGCTGCGGTGAAGGCGCTCACAGACGTGGTGGTCACTTCGGGCAACGCGAAGAAGGTGGTGGACAGTCTGCCGAAGGACGAGAAGCTCATCTTCGGTCCCGACTACAATCTGGGCAACTATATCAACAGCGTGACGGGTCGCGACATGCTGCTCTGGAACGGCGGCTGCCATGTGCACGAGAAGTTCTCGGTAGAGGCAATCGTGAAGCTGAAGCAGGAGCATCCTGAGGCTGTAGTGATGGCCCATCTGGAGTGCAAGGCGCCGGTGCTCGCCGTGGCAGACGTGAAGGGCTCTACGGCTACGATGCTCAACTACGCCAAGGAGCACAAGGAGACGAAGGAGTATATCATCGCTACCGAGGCTGGCATACTGCACGAGCTGCAGCGCAACTGTCCCGCCGTGAAGTTCTATCCGGTTCCGCCGGAAGTGTCTGAGGGTGGGGTAGGCTGCTCTTGCAACGAGTGCGAGTATATGAAGAAGAATACGCTGCTGAAGATATACAATACGCTGCGCTACGAGCTTCCGGAGGTGACGGTAGACGAATCTATCGCCAAGGATGCCGTTAAGCCGATAGAGCGCATGCTGGAGCTTTCCTAATCCCAGGGGGTGCACTTGTCTCCGCTCGGCTTTGCCGCTTGCCAGAGCAAGAAGTGCACCAATATTAAATTCTCCCACAGATTTCACAGATTTACACATATATTTACTCCCACAGAATTCACGGAACACACAGAACATTTTGCTTACATCTGTGTAAATCCGTGAATTCTGTGGGAGTTTCTTCTCAACAATAAACTTCTGTGAATTCTGTGAATTCTGTGGGAGTTTCTTCTCAGCAATAAACTTCTCCCACGCAGCCTTAATGAGGCTCCCACAGATTTCACGGAACACACAGAACAGACTGGCAGAGGATATTCTCCCACAGATTGCACGGATCCACACAGATATTTATATAACGTAAAAACTCCCACAGAATTCACAGAATTCACAGAACAATTTGCTTGCATCTGTGTAAATCCGTGAAATCTGTGGGAGTTTCTTTTCAGCAATAAACTTCTGTGAATTCTGTGGGAGTCTCTTCTCAACAATAAACTTCTGTGAATTCTGTGAATTCTGTGGGAGTCTCTTCTCAGCAATAAACTTCTCCCACGCAGCCTTAATGAGGCTCCCACAGATTTCACGGAACACACAGAACAGACTGGCAGAGGATATTCTCCCACAGATTGCACGGATCCACACAGATATTTATATAACGTAAAAACTCCCACAGAATTCACAGAATTCACAGAACAATTTGCTTGCATCTGTGTAAATCCGTGAAATCTGTGGGAGTTTCTTCTCAGCAATAAACTTCTGTGAATTCTGTGTATTCTGTGGGAGTCTCTTCTCAGCAATAAACTTCTGTGAATTCTGTGTATTCTGTGGGAGTCTCTTCTCAGCAATAAACTTCTGTGTAAATCTGTGAAATCTGTGGGAGAATATTCTTTGCCAGTCTGTTCTGTGAATTCCGTGAATTCTGTGGGAGGATTTAATATTGGTGCACTGAGTGATATGTTGGTGCACTTCTTGCTCTGGCAAGCGGCAAAGCCGAGCGGAGACAAGTGCACCCCCTGGAGTGTACCCCCTAAAACTTCTTCAGCAGGAACGACGGCTTTACGCGCAGATAGATGCCGGCAGCAAGACTCAATTGGTTGTTGTTGCGGTACACCTTGTCGCCTACGGTGAAGTCGTCCGTAGGCAGCGTGTTGAAAATGTCAGCCTGCACGCCCCACGAGAATCCCTTGCCCAGTTCTTGCGCGTAGCTCAGCTGCGCACATACGGTGCGGTTGCGCTTCATCTGGAAGTCGCGTTCGTGAACGCCCACCGATCCGTAGAGCGGATTGCCGAAGATGCTGATGAACTTAGAACTGTGCCAATAAGCTCCGCGCAGACGGAAGCGCCAGATGTCAGCCTCAGCCTTCACGTAGAAGCCGTTTCCCTGGTCGTAGGGCAGCAGATTGCCCGTCACCTGGCGGTAGTAAGCCACGTCGGCTTCGGCGTTCAGACGCGTAAGAATTTTGTTGTCGGTGTGCACGGTAGCTCCGATGCCAGCCGCTGCATTCATCCAGGTCTTCACCTGGCGCTGTTCGGCGTCGGGGTTTATCTCTCCGCCGCGATGCTGCATAACGACCTGCAACGGGAAGTAGACATGCGTGCGTCGCTCCGGTCGGTTCACCTTGAAGCGTGTGGACAGACCGAAGGTGAACGCCTCCTGATGCGTGTCCTTGTCGAAGATGAAGCTCTCCCAGTTCACCCACATGTCGAAGTCGAGCGGCTTTCCGCGCCAGAGCATCTGCACGCCCATCTCGGGGTCGGCAGAGAGAGCGTTCTCCTGATTGTAGAGCGGTTCGATAAGCCGGTGGTTAGATCCGCCGTATATGTTGCCGAGTATGAGGTTGAACCTTGAGTTGACCGCCAGCTGCACGTTGAAGAACGGCAGCATGTGGAATCCTGTCTGCGTCTGGTCGCCCTTCCACGTAGCGATGTCGCTGTAGTTGAGGTTCGGATACTTGTTGGCTCCCCAATAGTGGAGCATGCTTACGCCCACCTCCACGCGCAAGTTCTTCAGCGGCTGGTAGCTCACCGTAGGCTGCAGTCGGTAGCCCGGCAGCGTGTATCCCTTCGTGAGGTAGCCCTTGTACTCGTTGTCGCGGAAGAAGCAGAGCGCGTCGAAGTTGAGACGCAGTTCGCCGCAGGCTGCCGTGTCGATGCGGTGGTCTGTCTCGAACAGCAGCGAGTCGATACGTGCGCCGGTCTGCGCTCCGGCGTTTGTATAAGCCAGCAAAGCGAGAGCCAAAGCCGCGAGTCTTGATAAACGTTTCATCAGTTCTTGTTTCGGTTTTTTATTTATTCTGTCTACATTTATTTATAACAATGGAGAGTGTGTCAAAACTCACGAGTAGGACGCCCCGAAGGGGCAAAAGCACATAGCCCAGGGCAACGCCCTGGGTAAATATGCGCCACATTAACCCCACGCCCTGTAAGGGCAAAAGCCTAATTATTAAGCTGTTGCCCTTACAGGGCGCACTATTCAATATATACACTCAACACCCAGGGCGCTGCCCTGGGCTATGTGGTTGTTGGGCTTTCAGCCCGCATTGATTGAGTTTTGACACACCCTCCTCCCATTTACTCCTTTCCGAGTTTTTTTCTAAGCTGTTCGAGCGTGAGTCCGGTAGCCGTAACCCTTCCTTTCTCTATAAAGATATTGTCGGGGAGGTTAGACATGCCGAGTCGGTTGTAGACATCTCCGTCCACAGCCTTGCCGTCGCATACGGTAGGTATGTCGTCCATATCTCTCTGTCGCAGCGCTGTGCGGCATAAGGAGCGCGAGTAGTCGAGACAAACGCCGAGCACCTTCATGTTGCTGCCCTTCTCCTTCTGAATCTGCGCTACGGTCTGCAGCATCGACACGCTATTGTAGTTCCACGTTGCCCACGCTACGACGACCGCCGTGTCTGCCTTTGCGAGCATGGTGTTGTTCACTTGCTTGCCGTTGATGTCGTAAGCTGCGAACTTCGGCACGCTGCTGTTGTGGGCTATGGGCGTGTGGTTGCGCACGGTCTGCTGCAGTGTCTTCAGCGCGTTGTTCTTGGGCTGACTCTCTATCATCTTATCGATAAGGAGTCGCGCTGTAGCGAAGTCGGGGTTGTCTTTCTGCAGGAAGAAGTTGCGCACTACGTAGATGCTTACTATCGATTCGGGATGGTCTTCCACGAACTGCTTCGCGTACTTCTGTATCTCTGCCGGCGAAGCGTTTGCAATCTGTTCGCGCAGCTGGTTCATCAGTTCGTTGGCTTTCGTTCCCTTCACGGTCATCTCCTTCAGGTGTGAAGCGTCGCCCTTTATGTCTACGCTTTTTCCTGGCGCTGCGAAGACGGGTTGCTCCGTGAAGTTTGGAAACACAATCATGAGCGTCATCTCCTTATTACACTCCACCTTATACGTAAAGCGTCCTGCCTGCACCTTTATGGTGTCTACTCCGCCGAGACTTCCGTCCGGGCTGTATACATAAAACTCGCCCTGATTAAGGTTCAGGAGCCTTCCGTCTATCTTGAAGTGACGTTTGTCGGTTCCACATGACACCATAATCAGGGCGAGTAATGTAGCTATTATAGTTTTTCTCATTTTAGAAAAAAGAGTTTTTTAATAGAGGGTGTGCTCAAAAGCCACACCCTCTATCAAATATCTGTCAACACCCTTTGTCGGGGCATATTAAGTCTTACTTGAGAAGCGAGAGCTCCAAGTCCTGCTCAGCGTACTGCTTCAGAGACGGATCCTTCTGGAGAGCCTCCTTGAGGTAAGAGTTAGCAGCGAACTTGTTGCCACGACGAGCAGCCACGATAGCGTGGAGGTAGTCGGTCATAGCGTTCGGGTTCTCTACCTTGTCGAGAGTCTTCGAAGCAGCGTCGTAGTTCTTGTTCATGATCTGAGCAAGAGCAGCAGTGTTGGTGTTCTGCTTGCCGAAGTCCTTCTCAGCCTGAGCGTAGTTGCCCTTAGCGATGTTGAGTGCGCCGAGAGCCGACTGTACGTTCTCTGAGCCAGAAGCCTTAGCGATGAGACGCTCTGCGCCCTGAACGTCGCCCTCTGCGAGTGCGAGCATACCGAGGTTAGCCTGAGCCTCAGGAGCGGCAGCGCCGAGTGATGTAGCCTTGAGAGCGTACTGCTTAGCAGCCTCCTTGTCGCCCTTAGCGAGAGCGATTGCAGCGAGGTTGTTGTAAGCGCGGTAGTCGTTCGGGTAAACCTCTGTAGTCTTCTTGTAGATAGCCTCCTGCTTAGCCTGCGAATCCTCGAGAGTAGCAGAATAGAGAAGCTCGTCAACGCTCAGCTTTGTAGCGTCTGCGCTGTATTGCTCCTTGATCTGGTCGTCGCTGCGTCCGATTGTCTCATAGTTGATGATGAGGCGTGAGCGGCGGAGCTCAGGGAGGATACCGTTAGCGAGTTCCTGGAAGCCAGCCGACATGTTGCGGATCTGCTGTTCGCGCTCCTGCGGGTCGGTGTACATAGAGAGTACGCGGAGGATAACCTCCTTGTCCTGCAGGTTAGAAGCTGCAACGAGCTTCTGGAAGCCGTCCCAGTCCTGAGCTGTATAGTGAGCGTCGATGTTAGCGTTCACCTTTGTCTTCTTCAATGTGTTCTTAACGTACTTCTCCGACTGGTTCTGGCGGTTGCCTGCGAGCTTGTCGTTGAACTTAACGCCGCCGTCAGGAGAAGCGTAAGCCTGAATCTCGACGTTCTCTACGTTGTAGCCTTCCTTGTCGGCGTTGATCTTCTTGAGCATCTCTACGAACTCCTTAACAGAGTTGTTCTTGAGCTCGCTCTTGCGGATGTTAGCCTGGTTGATGAGGAACTTGATGTTAGCCTCCTGCTTCTGAGCGTTTACGCGCTGGAAAGCGTCGGGAGCGATGCATCCGGTCTCAGATGAAACGGTATTCTTGTAGAGTTCAGATGTAGCGATAACGCCGTCAGCCACCTTCACTGAAGGTACGTTGAACTGCTTCTTGCCGATGCGTGCGTCGAATGCGAGGTACATCTCGCTCTTCTGCATCTCAGGAACGTACTTGAAGTTGGTCTTCATTGTGTAGCGTCCGCCTACCTTGTAAGAGATAGTCTGGTCGTTGCCCATCACCTTCTCGCCCTGGAATGTAGCGCTCTGGCCCTTAGCTACCTGACCATTGCCGTAGTGGAGCTCCGGAGTAACAGTAACGACAGCCTTCTTCTTCATGTACTTCTCTGGGAAAGTACCGTTAACAGTAGCCGGCACTTCGCCTGCTGTCGTCTCGAGTGGGTTAGGGATTACTGTGAAGTTGTCCGCTGAGAGCGGTCCAAGCTTCGAACAAGATGTCATGAACAGCACTGAAGCTGCTGATAACAAAAGAAGATTCTTTTTCTGCATAACTTTATGAAAAAATATTAATTGTTTTATTCTATTAGTGTTCATACATACACGCTCGATGCGTGTACTTATATTAATAAGCATTACAAAGTTAATCACTAAAATCAGAGTCGCAAAAGACGAGGGGTTATTATTATGTTTAATTAACCATACATGTGTTAATCTTACAGATAATAACAATATTTGGGGCAAAACCAACAATATGCAAACAAAAAAAGACAGCAGATGTTGCGTCTGCTGTCTTTGTGTATTGTTGCTGATAGTTTTGTCTCGGCTTAGTTGAGAGCTGCTGTGAGCTCTGCGCCTGCCTTGAACTTAGCTACCTTCTTAGCTGCGATCTGAATCTTCTCGCCTGTGCGGAGGTTCATGCCCTCGCGTGCCGGACGCTCGTTAACGCTGAATGTGCCGAAGCCGATGAGCTGTACCTTATCGCCCTCTACGAGAGCTGTCTTGATAGCCTCTACTGCAGCCTCGAGAGCCTTCTTTGCGTCTGCCTTGCTGAGCTCAGCACCTACTGCTATCTTCTCTACCAATTCTGTCTTGTTCATAATTTTCTATATTTTATTTGTTTATAAATGTTAGTTTCTTTTGTTGTTAACCAATAAAAATTGCGTAACTCACACAATTCCAATGACAAATTTAGGTTATTCCTTCCATAAATCAAACAAAAAACAGAAAAAAGTGCATAATTAATTGAAAAAAAAGGCGCCGAGAGCCTGTTTTATGCCTATTTACGTGGATTTTTCGTAATTTTGCCGCCGTAATTTCTGTGTTTTACAAATATATTAATGTGATATGAATAATATTCCGACTATAACGAAAAACCTTCTGATAATAAACGTTGCGGTGTTCGTCGCCATGTATTTGTTCAGAAGTTTTGGCGTAGACCTGAACAATGTTCTTGGTCTGCACTTCTTCCTCGCACCAGACTTCCACATCTACCAGCTCTTCACGTACATGTTTGCACACGGCGGCTTCAGCCATATCTTCTTCAACATGTTTGCGCTGTGGATGTTCGGCTGTATCGTTGAGCGCACATGGGGACCGAAGAAGTTCCTTTTCTACTATATCGTGTGCGGTGTGGGCGCGGGCCTGTTCCAGGAGCTGGCACAGTACGCGCAGTTCTATCTGCTGGCGAGCGAGCAGCTGAACAACTTCTCGATAGGTAAGACGATGCTTGTGGCTAACGCCAACGCCTCGTTCCTCAACATGTGGACAACGGTTGGCGCGTCGGGCGCCGTCTACGGCATTCTGCTTGCCTTCGGCATGCTCTATCCCGAGGAGCGCATCTTCATCTTCCCGCTGCCTGTACCTATCAAGGCAAAGTGGTTTGTTGTGGGCTATGCTGCGATAGAGCTGTTCATGGCTTTCTCTACGACTGGCGACGGAGTGGCTCACCTGGCTCACTTGGGCGGCATGGTGTTCGGCTTCTTCCTCATACGCTACTGGCGATGCCATCCCGACATTCGCTACAGCCGTCGCAGCGGACAGCAGTTCTTCGACTCGATGCGTGCCTCGTGGGAGCGCCGCACCGGACGCAAGGACAACGGACCCGTGCGCGGCGGAGGCAATGCCGGCAGACCCGAGAGCGACTGGGACTACAACGCTCGCCGCAAGGCTGAGCAGGAGCGCGTTGACGAGATTCTCGACAAGATACGCCGCAACGGATACGAGTCGCTCACGCGTGAGGAGAAGCAGCAGCTCTTCGACGCAAGCAACCGAAAGTAAACAACACATTACTTCTGAACTGAAATTGAAAAATATAAAATCTGTAATACTTCGCATCGTGGCAGCGTTCAACGTAGTCACGGTGCTTTTTATGTTGGCTGTAGGCTATAGCGATAGGGTAGACCCTGTGGCTCATCCGCTCGTGGCTAACGTCGGACTGCTTTTCCCCGTGTTCCTCGTGCTCAATATGGCGTTCCTCGTGTTCTGGCTGGTGTTCTGCAAGCGTGGGGCGCTGATAGCGCTGGGCGGACTGGTGGTATGTTTCGGTCCGGTGCGCACGTATACGCCGCTTAACGTGCCGTCGTCGGCGCCGGAGGGGGCACTGAAGGTGATATCGTACAACGTCTATTGCTTCAAGACATGGACCGACTTCACTCAGTCGTCTGAGATTCTCGACTATCTCGTGCGCGAGGACGCCGACATCGTCTGCATGCAGGAGGGCGACTGTTACGGTCGGGTGCGCGAACTGGTAGACTCTGTTATGAACGCTCACTACGAGTACAGCGAGCAGCACGCGTCGGACGGTCCGGAGGGCGGCGACTTGATTCGCATCTACAGCAAACTGCCCATCGTGGGGCACGAGCGCATATCGGGCAAGGAGACGTATAACGCTATGGCTTACAAGGTGAAGACGGGCGAGCGCGACACTACGCTCGTCGTCGTGGCGCATCTGCAGACCACGGGCCTCTCGCCGGAGGACCGCACGCGCTTCAAGTCGATGCTGAAGGGCGACATGGAGGGCGAAGAACGCAAACAGGAAACGCGCCGCCTGTGGAGTATCCTGGGCGAGGCGTCGGCGAAGCGTGCGCCACAGGTTGACGCTGTGGCTGACTACGTGGCGAAGCATAAGGGACAAAGCATAATACTCGCCGGCGACTTCAACGATTCGCCGATATCTTATGCTCACCGCCGACTGGCTTCCGAGCTCACCGACTGCTACATAGCGTCGGCTAACGGTCCGGGCATCTCGTATCATTACAACTGCTTCTACGTGCGCATCGACAACATCATGTGCTCTGAGCACTGGACACCCTACGAGTGTCGTGTGGACAACACGATAAAGGCGTCGGATCATTATCCGATTGTCTGCAAACTCAGTCGAGTTGAGAATTGAAAGTTGAGAGTTTGTTCAGTTGAGAATTGAGAGTTTCGGTCGAAGCCACTTGTCTTATATTTGTGCGGCGTTTTAGCGCCCGTTTTCACCTTATATATTATAAAAATCTTTAAAAAACCGCCCGATTTCCTCATAATTAAACCCTTAAACCTCTGCAAAACAAAGAAATAAAGCTATAAATTTCGGTTTAACTGAAAAAATCTGTAACTTTGCACGCTATCTGTACACACACAGCGAAAAAATAATAATAACAAAAAAATAAATCAAAAAAATGCAGAACAAAGGTATTGTAATTGTAACAGCCGTCCTTTTGACGCTTGCAAGTATCTTCTATCTCTCGTTCTCGGCTGCCACAAAATACTATGACAGCCAGGCTGCGAAGATAAAGGATCCTATCGCACAGCAGGACTACAAGGACTCCGTGAAGTATCTTGGCATCTACTCTTATCAGAAGTGTCTCGAAACACAGATCGGTCTCGGTCTTGACCTCAAAGGCGGTATGAACGTCATCCTCGAAGTGAGCGTTCCCGACGTACTCGAGAACCTCGCCGACCACAAGGTAGACGCAGCTTTCGTAAAGTCGATGAAAGAGGCTCGCGCAGAGCACGAGGTGTCGCAGAGCGACTTCATCACACTCTTCATCAACGCTTTCAAGAAGAATGCTCCGGGACGCCATCTCTCAGAGATCTTCGCTACACAGCAGCTCCAGGGCAAGGTTTCGCCCAACTCTTCTGACAAGGACGTAGAGAAGGTGCTCCGCACAGAAGTGCAGGCAGCCATCGACAACTCGTTCCTCGTAGTGCGTACACGTATCGACAAGTTCGGCGTCGTACAGCCTAACATCCAGAAGCTCGAGGGTCAGCAGGGTCGCATCATGGTAGAAATGCCGGGTATCAACGAGCCGGAGCGCGTGCGCAAGCTGCTCCAGGGTAGCGCAAACCTTGAGTTCTGGGAGACATACAACTCAGACGAAATCATCCCTTACCTCTCACAGCTCAACCAGCGCGAGGCTAACCACCGCTCTGGCGCCAAGGAGGAAGTAGCCGATTCAGCCGCTACAGACACAGCAGCCGTAGCAGCAGCCGAGAAGGCAGAAGCTAAGGCTGAGGCAAAGGCAGCATTCAAGACAAAGAAGGACGCTAAGGCAGACGATGCAGCAGCTACGGCTGAGGCTAAGAAGCAGAACCCGCTCTTCTCTATCTTCCAGCCCTCGGGCAACGGTGCGCTCAGCCTCGTAGGCTACGCTTCGGCACGCGACACAGCAGAGGTAAACAAGATTATCTACTCGGCTCTTGCCAAGCAGATTCTCCCCGCCGACTGCCGTCTCCTCTGGAGCGCTAAGCCGGCTGACGGCATTCAGGCTAAGAATATCTACGAGCTCCACGCCATCAAGGTGACAACCACCAACGGACGCGCTCCTATCGAGGGCGACGTAGTGACAGACGCTAAGGACCAGTTCAACAACGTTACAGGCTCGCCTGAGGTATCAATGACAATGAACTCTGACGGCGCACGCCGCTGGGCAGCCCTCACAAAGGCTAATGTAGGCAAGGCAATCGCCATCGTGCTCGACGGTACAGTATACTCTGCTCCGCGCGTAAACGGCGAGATCTCTGGCGGTCAGTCGTCAATCTCTGGCAACTTCACAATCGAAGATACAAAGGACTTGGCTAACACTCTTAAGTCTGGTCGTATGCCGGCTCCGGCACACATCGTTCAGGAGGAAGTAGTAGGTCCGACACTCGGTGCACAGTCAATCCAGCAGGGCTTCATCTCGTTCATCTTCGCCTTCATCATCTTGATGATCTACATGGTAGTGATGTACGACTTCATCCCGGGTATGGTAGCTAACGGCGCCCTCCTCCTCAACCTCTTCTTCACCATGGGTATCATGGCGTCGTTCCAGGCAGCACTCACAATGCCAGGTATCGCCGGTATCGTGCTCGCCCTCGGTATGGCTGTAGACGCCAACGTGCTCATCTACGAGCGCACCAAGGAGGAACTAAAGAAGGGTCTCGGCACAAAGCAGGCACTCTCGCTCGGCTACAGCAACGCGTTCTCAGCCATCTTCGACTCTAACTTGACATCAATCATCACCGGTATCATCCTCTACGTGTTCGGTACAGGCCCAATCCGCGGCTTCGCTACCACACTTATCATAGGTATCTGCTGCTCGTTCTTCACCGCAGTGTTCCTCACACGCCTCGTATACGAGAACCGTCTGAAGCACGACAAGTGGACAAAGCAGAACTTCTCTACACGCGTGTCACGCAACTTTATGGCAAACAAGAACTTCGCGTTCATGTCGTCATACAAGACATCGTTCACAGTGTTCGGCATCGTAATCCTCATCATGCTCGGCAGCTTCTTCGTACGCGGTTTGAGCAAGGGTATCGACTTCACCGGTGGTCGCAACTACGTAGTAGTGCTCGAGAAGCAGACAGAGCCTGAGCAGGTGAAGGAAGCCCTCACACCGCTCTTCAAGGGCGCAACAGTAAACGCTCTCGCACTCGGTACAGACGGCAAGACAATCCGTATCTCTACCAACTACAAGATCGAGTCGAACAACCCCGCCATCGATAACGAGGTAGAGGACATTCTCTACAAGGGTCTCCACGGCGCTGGTCTCGTAACTCAGGGTAGCGTTGAGGCGTTCAAGAACCCTGACGTACGCGCAGGTGGCTCTATCGTATCGTCTACAAAGGTAGGTCCGGCAGTGGCTAAGGACATCACACACGGCGCTATCATCAGCGTGCTCTTCGCCCTCGCAGCCATCTTCGTCTACATCCTCGTACGTTTCCGCAACGTAGCGTTCTCAGTAGGCTCTACAGTAGCCCTCGCCGTAGACGCAACAATCGTTATCGGATTCTTCTCACTCCTCTGGGACGTAGTGCCGTTCTCACTTGAGATCGACCAGACCTTCATCGGTGCTATCCTTACCGTTATCGGTTACTCTATCAACGATAAGGTGGTTGTGTTCGACCGTATCCGCGAGAACCTCACACTCCACAAGAAGATGGATCTGCAGGAGCTCTTCAACAAGTCGCTGAACGAGACCCTCGCACGTACTATCAATACATCGTTCTCAACACTCATCGTGCTGCTCTGTATCTTCTGCTTTGGCGGTGAGAGCACTCGCAGCTTCTCGTTCGCAATGTTGCTCGGTGTAATCTTCGGTACACTATCTTCTATCTTCATGGCTGCTCCGGTGGCTTACCTCACACTCGGTCGCAAGATCAAGCACGAGGAGGCAGCAATGGCAGAGGCTGTTGAAGTGAAGTAACAGACATCGCCTACATAATTATAATAAAAGCGCAACTCCATAAAGGAGCTGCGCTTTTTTTGTATTTCTCTACGATTTTCACTAACTTTGCATCCGAAAATATAAAAACATAATATAATGGAAGAGAACAAGTTCAAACGCACCACCGTGACAGCGGCTTTGCCCTACGCCAACGGTGGAGTACACATCGGTCACTTGGCTGGCGTGTATGTGCCTGCAGACATCTACGTGCGCTATCTGCGCCTGAAGAAGCAGGAAGTGATGTTCATCGGCGGTAGCGACGAGCACGGTGTGCCCGTAACAATCCGCGCACGCAAGGAAGGCATCACGGTTCAGGAGGTGGTAGACCGCTATCACAACCTTATCAAGAAGTCGTTCGAAGACTTCGGCATTTCGTTCGACATCTACAGCCGTACTACATCGAAGATTCACCATAAGTTCGCAAGCGACTTCTTCCGCACGCTCTACGACAAGCACGAGCTCGTGGAGAAGACAGAAGAGCAGTTCTGCGACGAGGTGACTGGCGAGTTCCTCACCGACCGCAACATCGTCGGCACATGTCCGCGCTGCGGCGCTGAAGGCGCTTACGGCGACCAGTGCGAGAAGTGTGGCGCCACACTCTCACCCGATGAGCTTATCAACCCTACAAACAAGAACAACCCGGGTCACGGACTCGTGAAGAAAGCCACTATGAACTGGTACTTGCCGCTTAACAAGTGGCAGGATTGGCTGAAGCAGTGGATTCTGGAAGACCACAAGGAGTGGCGTCCGAACGTATACGGACAGTGCAAGTCGTGGCTCGACATGGACCTTCAGCCGCGCGCTATGACACGCGACCTCGACTGGGGTATCCCCGTACCGGTAGAAGGCGCAGAAGGCAAGGTGCTCTACGTGTGGTTTGACGCACCTATCGGCTACATCTCTAACACCAAGGAGCTTTGCGACGCACAGCCCGAGAAGTGGGGACCGTGGCAGAAGTGGTGGCAGGACCCCACATCGCGCCTCATCCACTTCATCGGCAAGGACAACATCGTGTTCCACTGCATCGTCTTCCCGACCATGCTGAAGGCTCACGGCGACTATATCCTGCCCGACAACGTGCCCTCTAACGAGTTCCTCAACCTCGAGAACGACAAGATTTCTACATCGCGCAACTGGGCTGTATGGCTCCACGAGTATCTCGTCGACTTCCCCGGCAAGCAGGACGTTCTGCGCTATGTGCTCACGGCAAATGCGCCTGAGACAAAGGACAACAACTTCACATGGAAGGACTTCCAGGACCGCAACAACAACGAGCTGGTGGCTGTCTACGGCAACTTCGTCAACCGCGCCCTGCAGCTCACAAAGAAGTATTTCAACGGCGTAGTGCCCGAGTGCGGCGAGCTTCAGGAGGTAGACCTCAAGGCTATCGAGGAGTTCAAGGACGTGAAGCAGAAGGTGGAGGCATTGCTCGACACATTCAAGTTCCGCGACGCACAGAAGGAGGCTATGAACCTCGCACGCATCGGCAACAAGTATATCACCGACTGCGAGCCGTGGCACGTAGCAAAGACCGATATGGAGCGCGTAAAGACCATACTTTACCTCTCTCTGCAGCTCGTGGCTAACCTCGAGATTGCTTTCGAGCCGTTCCTGCCGTTCAGCTCGGCACGTCTGCGCGAGATGCTCAACATTACCGACACCGACTGGGCTCAGCTCGGCTCTACAGAGCTGCTCAAGCCGGGTCATCAGCTCGGCACACCGGCGCTGCTCTTCGAGAAGATTGAGGACGAGGCTATCGAGACTCAGCTCAAGAAGCTGGAGGACACAAAGAAGGCTAACGAGGCTGCCAACTACGTTGCTGCACCTATAAAGGAGAACGTAGACTTCGACACATTCGAGAAGCTCGACATCCGTGTTGGTCATATCAAGGACTGCCAGAAGGTAAAGAAGTCGAAGAAGCTCCTGCAGTTCACTATCGACGACGGCTCTGGCGTAGACCGCACCATCCTTTCGGGCATCGCGGCTTACTACGAGCCTGAGCAGCTCATCGGCAAGGATGTGCTCTTCGTAGCCAACTTCGCTCCGCGCAAGATGATGGGCATCGAGAGCCAGGGTATGATTCTCTCTGCCGTCAACTTCGACGGAACGCTCAACGTAACCACCGTGAATGGCAACGTTAAGCCTGGTTCGCAGGTAGGATAATTATTTCTTATATAATCGTAGCGGAGGTCTCTGGCCTCCGCAGCAGTCAACGACACTAACTGAAAAGAAGTGTTCTCTTCAACTGCTGCGGAGGCCGGAGACCTCCGCTACGATTTTGTTGTATACCCTATTATGTTTTGTTTATAATAGAGTATGTTTTTCTTTATTATTTAGTTGGCAGAAATCAGTAAGCGCCGAGTCCGTTCACTATTCGCGTTATGCCTTCGTTGAGCAGTTCGCTGGTGCAAGCCATGTTGATGCGTATGAACGCCGCGCCTTCAGCGCCGTACATGCTGCCCGCATTCACCCACACTTTGTTCTCGTGCATGAGCATCTCCTCTATTTCGTCCGACGAGATATGCAGTTCCGAGCAGTCAATCCACGCCAGATACGTGCCCTCCATGCGCATCACCTTGCACTTGGGCAGTTCGCGAGCGAAGCGTTCCAGCAGCAAGTCGTAGTTGGCGGAGATGTATTTGCGCAGCTGCGTGAGCCATTCGTAGCCCTCGTCGCTGTAAGCAGCCTGCAGAGCAATCACGCCGAACGGGTTCACGTCGCACACCTCGTTGATGTTTATGGCGCGGTCGATGCGGTTGCGCACCTCAGCGTCGCGGCAAACGATGTTCGCAATCTGCAGTCCGGCGGTGTTGAACGCCTTCGACGGCGAGCAGCAGGTTATCGAATCGCGGCTGAGTTCTTCGGGCAGCGAACCGAACGGCACGTACTCGTTGTCGTAGAGCGTCAGTTCGCAGTGTATCTCGTCCGACACCACGCGCACGCCATACTTGCGGCAAAGCTCCGCCACGCGTGTCAGTTCGTCGCGCGTCCACACGCGTCCGCCCGGATTGTGCGGGTTGCAGAGCAGCATCAGTCGTGCGCGTTCGTGCTTGAGCTTGCGTTCGAGGTCGTCGAAGTCGATTTCGTAGCGCAGTTCCTCCTTATTATATATAAGCGAGTTGGATACCATCTCGCATCCGTTGTTGCGTATTGAAGAGAAGAAGCAGTTGTACACCGGTCCCTGCACTATCACCTGGTCGCCGGGCAGCGTGAGCGCCTTGATAACCGCCGACACAGCCGGCACCACGCCCGACGTGTAGATGATATCCTCGCGGTTGATATGCCATGCGTGACGCTTACCAAACCAGCGGCACACCGCCTCGTAGTACGCCTCCGGCACACGTGTGTAGCCGAAGATGCCGTGCGCCACGCGTCGCTGCAAGGCTTCGGTGATGCCAGGGAAAGTCTCGAAGTCCATATCCGCCACCCACAGCGGAATGATGTCAGCCTCTGGCGTCGAATCCCATTTGTACGAGTCGGTGCCGCGTCGGTCGGTGGGTCTTGAAAAGTCGTATTCCATAGCTTACGTCTTTTGTTTTATGTTTATAGACAAACGATGTTTAGTTTATAGACCGTTGTTATTGAGTCTATAACAATCTGTTTTCTGCTTAAGCACGCGTCAGAATCTCGCAGTCGGCAGGCTTCTTGATATTCTCGTCGATGATAATCTCGCCGATGCTGTCAGCCACGATGCGTCCCGACGCAGGGTTCTTTACGCTCTTGATATGTCCGCGTATGTCAGCCTGCACGGTAGAATACTCGAACGCGCGGTCGCATTCGGCGTCGAACGTGCAGTTCTCCAGCACCAGATCCTTGGCGTAGCAGAGCGGCTGTTCGCCCGATATATGGCAGTTGACGAGTCGCAGTCCGCGCGAGTGCCATCCAAGGAATTCTCCGTTCAGTTCCGAGTCGTACACCGTCACGTTGTCCACCTCCCAGAACGAGTCCTTCGTGTCTATCTTCGCGTTGCGAATCTCTATGTCGCGCGAGTACTGGAAGACATACTTCGCGTCCGACACCAGTCCGTCCACCTTCACGTTGCGGCAGTGCATGAACGGGTACGTACCCTCGTGCAGCACCACGTTCTCCAGCTTCAGTCCGTCGATGCCCCAGAACGTCTCGTCGGCATCGTTCACGGTTACGTTCTTCAGCGACAGATTCTTCATCTCGCGGAAGAACTTCGGACCGTTTATCACGCAGTCCTCCATGTGCATATCGTCCGAGTACCATATCGCTGAGCGCGAGCCCGGAGCGAAATAGCAGTTGCGTATGTCCGATCCCTTCACGTGCCACAGCGGGTACTTGCCCTCGAAGTAGCAGTTGCGGCAAACGATGTTGCTGCACTCCTTTACGCCCGATTCGCCGAAGGTGATGCGCACGTGGTCGAGCTCCACGTTGTGTATCTCGAAGAGCGGACGCTCTCCGCCGAAAACCTTGTTACTGATCTTTTCCATAATGATTGCATGAAGTTTGAATGTTCCAGAATTTGAGTTTCACTAAGAATATAAAGCCTCTGAAGCACAGTTCGATACACATAGCTATCCACACGCCGCGCAGTCCCATCGACGGCGCCAGCAGAGCGGCGAGCGATATGCGCACGCCCCATATAGAGACGAGGTTCATGATGCTCGGCACGAGCGTCTTTGCGGCGCCCACGAACACACCGTAGCTCACGATGGCAGCGGCGAACATCGGCTCGGCGAACGCTTCTATGCGCAGCACCTCCACGCCCAGACGGCGCACCTCCTCAGCCGGCGTCATCATAGCCATTGCTACGGGCGCTCCGACGTACATCACCACGCCCATCACAGCCATCACCGTCACGCCCAAGCCCACCGACAGCCACGCAAAGCGCTTCATCAGCTCGTGCCTGCCAGCTCCGATGCTCTGTCCGACAAGCGTCGTAGCAGCATCGGCTATGCCGTAGCCCGGCATGTAGCAGAGACTCTCTACGATTACGCCGAACGAGTTGGCGGCGATGGCGAACGTGCCCAGCGGCGCAATGATAATGGTCGTCATCACGTAAGCCGAGCACATGATGGTCTGCTGCAATCCCATAGGCAGACTGATGTGCAGCGCGCGCTTCACCACGCCCCATGTGGGCAGAAAGCGCCCCGTGTCGATGCGCAGCGACAGCTCTTTCGAGCGGAAACAGAGTATGTACATCGTGATTGACGCAGCCACCAGCTCAGCCGACACGGTGCCTATCGCCGCACCCACTACGCCCATGCCCATGCCCGGTATAGTTACTTCTGCGCCAAACAGTTGCATGGGTCGGGTGGGGAAGATGAGGAAGAAGTTGAACACCACGTCGAGCGACATCATCACCACGCTCATCACGCTTGGCACAACCATATTGCCCGAACTCCTAAGCATGCCGGCGCCGAATATCGAGAACTGGAATATGGGCAGAGCCGTAGCCACGATGGCGAAGTAAGCCGAAGCCGTGGGCGTGATGTCGCTGCCGCCGCCCAGCCACACGGGCAGGAACGGACTCACCGCCAGCGACACCAAGCCTATGAGCGCGCTCACCACGAGCACCGACATTATGCCCTGTCTGAGCGTGTTGCGAGCCCGCCGAGGGTCGTTGGAACCCAACTGATGGCTCACCTGAACGTAGAATCCGGCTGCCGCCGCCGAGCAGATGCTGCCCAGCAGCCACATCGTCGTCTCCATCAGTCCGATGGAAGCCGACGCCTGCGCGCCCATGCTGCCCACCATCGACGCGTCGATGTACTGCATCATCGTCGTCGTGAGCTGCGCCAGAATAGCCGGCGTGGCGAGAAACATCACGAGTCGCGCCTGCTCGCCGAGCGTCATAGGCTTGCCATGACGTATCATCGAGAGTAACGCGTCTTTCTTCTTGTCTGATTTCATATATGAATCTGTGTGTGTATATATACCTATTGAACTGTCTCAGTTTGCTGATATCGCTTTGCGAAGTTACTACAAATTTTCATAATACACAACGCCCTTCGCCGCTTATCCGTAATAAGTATACCGAAAAAGGGAAAAAGGGTAATTTTGCGTTAAAACCTAATACTTTATGCGTTTTTATTTCGCTCTCTCGAAAAATAGCCGTACCTTTGCACCCGATAACAAAACATGTATAACCCTGTGGAAGAATTTGGCTGCTTGCAACCACACAAAAAAATGCTAAAACTGCAACGCTAACCGCGAATGTAAGAACGCGAAACGTAAAAGGATAACGACGGTTAGACAGCGGTAATTTGGTGTTTTTCCACTTATTTAAATTTAAAAATTGGAAAAATGAATTATCTTTTTTCTTCAGAATCAGTTTCAGAAGGCCATCCAGACAAAGTGGCCGACCAGATTTCAGACGCTTTAGTAGATCAGTTCCTCGCTTACGACGAAAACGCACACTGCGCCATCGAGTCGTTCGTGACAACCGGTCAGGTAGTAATCATGGGCGAGGTGCGCTCTGAAGCCTACATCGACCTGCAGACCATCGCACGCAAGACCATCAACCAGATTGGCTACAACAAGTCAGATTATCAGTTCGACGGCAACTCATGCGGTGTGCTCACAGCCATCCACGAGCAGTCGGACGACATCAACCGTGGTGTGAGCCGCGAGAAGGAAGAGGACCAGGGCGCCGGCGACCAGGGAATGATGTTCGGCTACGCCACCAACGAGACCGAGAACTACATGCCCGTAACGCTCGACCTCGCACAGCTCATCATGCGCGTGCTCGCCGACATACGCAAGGAGGGCAAGCAGATGACATACCTGCGCCCCGACTCTAAGAGCCAGGTTACGGTAGAATACTCGGAGGAGGGCATACCGCAGCGCATCGACACCATCGTAGTGTCTACACAGCACGACGAGTTCGACACCGACGACGAGCGCATGCTCGCCAAGATCAAGGACGACGTGCTCAACATACTCATGCCGCGCGTCAAGGCAGAGATACACAGCGAGAAGGTGCTCGCACTCTTCGGCGACGACATCAAGTACTTCGTCAACCCTACTGGCAAGTTCGTAATCGGAGGCCCCCACGGCGACACCGGTCTCACCGGTCGTAAGATTATCGTCGACACATACGGCGGCAAGGGCGCACACGGCGGCGGAGCCTTCTCTGGCAAAGACCCCTCTAAGGTAGACCGCTCGGCAGCATACGCAGCACGCCACATCGCAAAGAACATGGTAGCGGCAGGCGTTGCCGACGAGATGCTCGTGCAGGTGAGCTACGCCATCGGCGTCGCTGAGCCGGTGAACATCTACGTCAACACATACGGACGCAGCCGCGTGCAGATGAGCGACGGCGAGATTGCAAAGAAGATTGAGAAGCTCTTCGACCTCCGTCCGAAGGCCATCGAGAAGGATCTCAAGCTGCGCCAGCCTATCTATCGCGAGACTGCTGCCTACGGACACATGGGCCGCAAGAACGAGGTAGTGAAGAAGACCTTCACATCGCGCTATCACGAGACAAAGGAGATGGAGGTGGAGCTCTTCACATGGGAGAAACTCGACCGCGTAGACGATATCCGCAAGGAATTCGGAATCTAAAGAATGTTGAATGTTGAGGTGGTGAGGTGGTGAGATGTTGTTGTGTTGAGATGGTGACATTACCTTCTATAGGTATAGACAAATCTCACCATCTCACCACAACAACACAACAACCTCCTATCACCATCTCACCACAACAACATTTCAACATCTCTACAAATCTCACCACCTCACCACAACAACATATCAACAAAAAACATGATAACAACCGACTCCATACATACAGAGGAGATAGTTCTTGGCGCCGACGGACTGCCCGTCGGCGCCAAGCCCGTATCCCAGCACCACCAGCTCACGCCGGCAGAAGTGCTGAGATGGCTGCCCAAGGACGCCACGCCTGCACAGCAGGACTCCGCTATCCAGGCTCACATACGCCCGTCGGAGATAACATGGAGTCAGCAGCCCGACACGCTGCACCTGCCCGGACACACACGCGGACACTCGTGGCGCGACGTCAACCTGCCGCAATACTACCGCGAGTCGTACTTCACCGGCAAACCGTTCTTCAACCCCGACCTCTTCGGCGGACGAATCGGCGTGGCTGGCGACCCCGTGCCCTACACCATAGCGCGCGACAACATCATCACACTGCTGCTCATCTTCTGCTTCTGCATAGCGCTCATAGCATACACCAAGTCGCGACGCTTCATACTGCGACAGGCTAAGGAGTTCTTCCGACCGCCCGTAAGCGAGAACATGACCGCCGTAACCGAGACATCCGAAGAGCTGCGCTTCCAGTTCTTCCTCGTGCTGCAGACGTGTCTGCTGCTGGGTCTGGTCTACTTCTTCTACACACAGCTGTACGTCGCCGACACGTTCATCGTCGACCACTACCAGGTGATAGCCATATTCTCGCTCACCGTCTTCGCCTACATGACGCTCAAGACGCTGTTCTACTGGCTCGTGGGATGGGTGTTCTTCAACAAGCGCAACAACGAGTTCTGGATGAAGTCAAACCTCTTCTTCCTCGGAATGGAGGGCGTATGCCTCTTCCCCGTGGTGATGCTCCAGGCTTACTTCAAGATGCCGGTACAGACCACGCTCGTCTGCACATTCCTCGTGATAGCACTCTTCCAGTTGCTCTCCCTTTACAAGTCGTACATCATCTTTTTTAGGCACAGAGGCGGTTTTCTGCAAAATTTTTTGTACTTTTGCACGCTTGAACTCGCACCTCTCGCGGCGCTGATAGGCTCGCTGACAATGATTGCCAACTGCCTGAAAGTGAATTTCTAAGACAAAAGCGACCACACCCCCGAAAAATGATAAATATTTAAGCTTCAAGATATAAAAATGATAAAGAAGATTCTGATATCACAGCCTGAACCGTCAAGCGAAAAGTCGCCTTACTTCGACATCGCAAAGGACTTCGGCGTGGAACTCGTCTTTCGTCCGTTCATCAAAGTAGAAGGGCTCAGCCCAAAAGAATTCAGACAGCAGAAGATAGGTCTTCTCGATTTCACAGCGGTGGTGTTCACCTCGCGCCACGCTATCGACAACTACTTCAAACTCGCTAAGGAGATGCGAATCACTATCCCCGAGGACATGAAGTACTTCTGCGTAACAGAGACAATCGCACTCTACATACAGAAGTATGTGCAGTATCGCAAGCGCAAGGTGTTCTTCGGCAACACCGGCAAGCTCGACTCGCTCATCCCCACAATGGTGAAGCACAAGGGCGAGAAGTATCTCGTGCCAATGAGTAGCGTTCACAATGACGACGTAAAGCAGCTGCTCGACTCGAAGAAACTCAACCACACCGAGTGCGTCATGTACCGCACCGTGAGCAACGACTTCACCGAGGAAGAAGCAGCCAAGTTCGACTGCAACATGCTCGTCTTCTTCAGCCCATCGGGCATCAAGGCATTCACGAAGAACTTCCCCAGCTTCGAGCAGAACGACGTGCGCATTGCCACATTCGGACCAGCTACAGCCAAGGCTGTAACCGACGCCGGATACCGACTCGACCTCGAGGCTCCTACAAAGGAACACCCGTCGATGACAAGCGCCTTGCGCTACTATCTTGAGAATAATAAATAGGTTGAGGTGGTGTTGTGGTGAGATGAGATGTTGAGGTGTTGTTGTGTTGTAATGTTGACATTACCTTTTAAGGTATAGACAAATCTCAACATCTCAACACAACACCATCTCAACATAGAACTCTCAACATCTCACCATCTCAACCCAACAACCTCCTATCACCATCTCACCACCACAACACCTCACCATCAAATCTCACCACCTCACCACAACACCATAACAACATCCTATGTCAACCCAACAGCTCCCAAAGAGTGAGCGCATAAACAGCAAGAAGCTCATCGACCGCCTCTTCAAAGGAGGCGGAGCAAAGTCGATGTCTGCCTTTCCGCTGCGTGTGGTGTTCATGACCGAGGATGCCGACGCACACGAACCGCTCGCGCAGATGATGGTGAGTGTGCCGAAGCGCTTCTTCAAGCGCGCCGTGAAGCGCAACCTTGTGAAGCGACTCGTACGCGAAGCCTACAGACGCAACAAGCAGGTGCTCATCGACACCATCCAGACCGCAGAACAGCGCAAGACGCTCTCGCTCTGCTTCATCTGGACCGACCATAACCTGCGCAGCTACGAGGAAGTGGAGCGCAAGACAGCCAACCTGCTGCAGCGCATAGCAGAGAAGATAGGCAAGGACACAGCCGAGGAGGCAGAGCAGTAATGAAAATCTCCAGTTTGTTCTCGCGCTGCGCCCATTACATCTCTCGCGCACTGGTATGGCTCGCCATACTCCCCATACGCTTCTACCAGGTCTGCATCACGCCCTACACGCCGCCCTCCTGCCGCTTCACGCCGACATGCTCAGAGTATGCCCGCCAGGCGCTGCAGAAACACGGCTTCTTCAAGGGCATGGCGCTCGCCATCTGGCGCATCCTGCGCTGCAACCCGTGGGGAGGCTCAGGCTACGACCCCGTGCCCTAAAATAAAAATCATCAAAAAAACAACAGCAATAATGACAAAGAATTTCGTTGAAGAACTGCGCTGGCGCGGTATGCTCGCGCAGATTATGCCCGGCACTGAGGAGTATCTCAATGCCAACATGGTGTCTGCGTATCTGGGCACCGACCCTACAGCCGACTCTCTCCACATCGGTCACCTCTGTGGCATCATGATGCTGCGCCATCTGCAGCGCTGCGGCCACAAGCCATACCTGCTCGTAGGCGGTGCTACCGGTATGATTGGCGACCCCTCTGGCAAGAGCCAGGAGCGCAACCTGCTCGACGCTGCTACCCTCTACCACAACCAGGAGGCTATCAAGAAGCAGGTGTCTAAGTTCCTCGACTTCGACGGCACAGAGCCTAACAAGGCTGAGCTCGTCAACAACTACGACTGGATGAAGGACTTCACCTTCCTCGACTTCGCTCGCGAAGTGGGCAAGCACATTACCGTCAACTACATGATGGCGAAGGACAGCGTGCAGAAGCGCCTCAACGGCGAGGCTCGCGACGGTCTTTCGTTCACAGAGTTCACATACCAGCTGCTCCAGGGCTACGACTTCCTCTACCAGTACCAGAAGTACGGCGTGCGCCTGCAGCTCGGCGGCAACGACCAGTGGGGCAACATGACCACCGGTACAGAGCTTATCCACCGCACACTCGGCAACGACGCAGAATGCTACTGCCTCACTTGCCCGCTCATCACCAAGAGCGACGGCAAGAAGTTCGGCAAGACCGAGAGCGGCAACGTCTGGCTCGACCCGGCTCGCACCACTCCGTATGCTTTCTACCAGTTCTGGCTCAACGTGAGCGACGCAGAGGCTGAGAAGTACATCAAGATATTCACCGACCTCGACAAGGAAACCATCGACGCGCTCATAGCCGAGCACAACGAAGACCCGGGACGCCGCGTTCTGCAGAAGCGTCTGGCTGAGGAGGTGACAACAATGGTTCACTCTCGTGAGGACCTCGAGACCGCTCAGGAGGCTTCTAACATCCTCTTCGGAAAGGGTACAAAGGAGACTCTCCAGAAGTTCGACGAGGCTACGCTGCTCTCTATCTTCGAGGGCGTACCCCACTTCCAGCTGCCGAAAGATCAGCTCGGACAGCCCGCTGTAGACCTCTTCACACGCGACGACGTGAAGATCTTCAACTCTAAGGGCGAGATGCGCAAGCTCGTGCAGGGCGGCGGCGTATCGCTCAACAAGGAGAAGCTCGGAGCGTTCGACCAGGTGGTTACTGCCGAAGACCTCATCGACGGCAAGTATCTGCTCGTGCAGCGTGGCAAGAAGAACTACTACCTCATCACAGTGAAGTAGTAGTTCCGAAACAACGGTTAACGATATAAAATGTGGGGTAGGGCGACTCGTTCGCTCTACCCCATATATGTAAAAAAACGGCCAATCGTTTGGCTGTTTTTACAAAAATGCGTATCTTTGCAGTCGCATTGTCCTATGGTGTAATGGTAGCACAACAGGTTTTGGTTCTGTTTGTGGTGGTTCGAATCCGCCTAGGACAACGAAAAAGGAGGCTCTTTTAGGGTCTCCTTTTTGTTTTTCATCCGTAGCGGAGGTCTCCGGCCTCCGCAGCAACCCCACTGTTTGAAGCACGCCGCGAATGTTCTCCCACGCAATTCACTCAATAGTATTTAAAAATAAGTTTTGCAAAAAAATCTGCCAAATCTCCCAGCAGGCGTGTAACGCGTTGTTGCGTAGTAGGTTGAAGGCTGGTAGATAGCATTTATCTACCAGCTATCTACCAGTCTGAGCAGTCATCTACCATCCGTCGCAACCATCTACCAGCCTTCGCAGCCATCTATAAGCCTCTAACCCGTCTTTCAGCCTCTACAGCCGTCTATCAGCCGTCACACCATCTACCACCCGTCATATCATTTTAAATGCGGCAGAGCTAAACAGATGCGCTTTCTGATGACAACAAAAAGGGAGACCTTCGCAGGCCTCCCTTTCCAACTTGATTTTCTACTAAAATTTTACCAAAATGATTTATATGCAATATTATAGTATATTTTCTAGTCTAGAAATCGTCATCGTTGTATTTATGGTCTTTGTCGTCCTCCTCAACGAAGCCGAAACCATCGTTCTTGTTACCTGTAGGAGTCCACCCCTTGTCAGGACTTGCAGCCAGCATAGATATTGATTGTATCTCTATGATGTTGATTGCTGGAGTTATATATTTCTTTTTCATAATTTTTTTACTTGATAACCACTTTCTTGTTGTTAATGATGTAGACGCCCTTCGGCAGGTTGTCGGTGTTGCTGCTGTTCATGCGCATGCCGTTCACGTTGTACACGGCGTTTGCGTTCTGAGGAGCCTCCTCGATAACCTTGATACCGGTTGTAGAGTTGTCAGAGTCGCTCACTTTGAGTTGCAGTGTCTTTTCAGACGGAGTGGTTTCCTCCAACCAGCTGCGGTAGCTCTTTACGTTGTGTACCTTTGATGTGTGTACCATAGCGCCTTTGCTCAGCATGTACGACTTGGCAGGAACCTCCTGTCTGTACTCGTACGATCCGTAGTGAGTCATTCCGGTATTTGTAGACGAGCCCGTGTCCTCACACTTCATTTCTGTAGGCTGTCCTCCATAGTATATGCCAGTTACGGTATATACTGGGCCGTCTATATGCTTCTCCTTGCCGCTGCCAACGTTGTAGTTGCGGTTTACATAATCCGGCTCCTTTGTCGGTTTGATGATGTACGGAATGTTTGCCTTGAGCATGTTTCCGTCAGCATCAGGCTCTACCGGTGAGAAGTATATCCAGTTGTCCTTCAGACGGTTGAATCTTGCAACCTTAGCCTCTTCGCCGAATGCCGCCTTCACCTGGTCTGCATTCATATCAACCGGCAGAATGAGCGAGTTCCACTGGTTAGTAGTGAATGTGCGGTGGAACACCATTATTGCATTGGTGAGGTTGCGTTTGTCGTCGAGTGTTTCATCCTCATCGAGCACGAGGAACTCCTCAGGGCAGTCGGTTGATGTGCCGTCCTCGTTGATGTCGCTTGTGATAGCGATGCCGCCAATCTGCAAGGTGTTTGCCGCTTTTAACGGATTAACCTGCTCAATCTTCAGCTTATTGAAAGGCTTTGTTGTTACGAGCGAAACGTAGCCCTTGCCTCCAGTTCCGATCACATCAGCGCCGAGCACCTTCCAGTCGGTCAGTTCCTCCTGCTTTACATCGTCGAGGAATGTTGTAACCTTGAGCACCTTTATAAGGTCTACACCCAGTCCGAGTGTGAGCTGGTTGGTTGCCAATACAATCTTCTGTCCCTGCTTGCTCTGTTCCTCCTCTGTAGCCTTGCCAGCGTTCTGTTGCTGGTTTACTATCTTGCCGACGTTCACCATAACGGCAGCACCATTCAATTCCACTCCGAGCGGGAACGTCATGTATGTGTTCATGTCGTTGTCGATGAGGTTGCTCATGTTAGTCAAACCGCTACCTATTGTAGCCACACTTACAATCTTTGTATTTGCGAGGTCGATAGAAGCGTCTGTATTATCGACAGACACAATCTCTGCGCCGTAGAGAGCGTTGTTTGCAGCGTTCTCCATTGTCTCGTCGCTCACATAAGCATAGTAGACGTTGAGCTTATCGAGATCTACGCCGAGCACTCCGCTGCTGTAGAGAACGATTTCGTCGAAGTCGGTGCCAGCCGGCACGTCGATGCTCAGACGTCCTTTCTCTGTCTTTTTAGAACCGATGAGACCAGCCGAGATAGCGTTCCAGTGGGTTGTTGCGTCGCCCTTTACCATCTCGCCATTCTTGAGAAGCTGTATGTTGTACAACTTAAGAACGTCAGCAGAGAGTCCGGTAACTGTAGAAGAAACTACGAAGCCCACCTTCATTGCGTGGTCTGTAGCGACGTTCTTTGCCAGATTAGAGCCGTCTACCGACTTTACGCCGATGATGCCCGTATTGGTTACTATTTTAACGCCAGGATTTGTATAGGCGAAGTCGGTAAGCGTAGGTGTGAGAATTGCGTTTGCATTCTGTGTGTCACCTAATATCTGAATCAGCGAACCGCCCTTTTTGTCGCTCAGAGCGTACTTGTCTGCTTCGTTCTTGTTGTTCACAAGCAGCGTTACGCCGTGCTCTGCAGGATTATAGTAGGGTGCATAGTGTATTGTTGTTGTCTCGGTGCAACCGTCTGCTGCTGTAGCCATGAACGTATAGTCGCCCGGCACGTAGATGTTTGTCACCTTGCCGCTCTGCTCGTCGAGCGAGATGTTAGAGTCGGCAGGCTGCGCAACGATGCTCCATGTAATGTTGCTCACCTTATCGCTGTGCAGCAGCTGATACTCGTTCTCGCATCCGCATACGTTGTGGCTTGCTGTAGCCTCGATAGGGCAGTGGTGGGTAGCCAAATCGGGAGCCATGCGCACAAAGGCGTAGTATACGTTTGTTACACCAAGTTTTACATCCAAACCGCCGAAGAACAATTCTGCCTTAGAGAAAGGCTTTGTTGACTTTATCACTACTTCGGCGTCCTCCTTTCCAGAACCAACACCAAGCGAAAGAACATCTACGCTTACGGTGAAGCTTTCTGTTTCTATATTCTTGTTTAATACGCCTTTCTTATCCTTGCTGTATAAGGTGATTTTTGTATTCTTACCAACGCCGAGACTCAACAAGTCTGCTACATTGTATTTGAAACCAATCTCTGTGCCAGCAGGGAATACCTCCTGACCGTCCGACGGCTTGGCTTCTACATCTACTGCTATCGGAATTAACGAAACAGCAGCTGGAACAGAGTTGGTAAGGTCTGCATCTACAAGCTTATCATCTGCGCTCAGTGTGATATTTCCACGGTTATAATCCTTGGCATATTTTGCGATGCCGTTCTCCGCATTATTGGTGAGTGTGTATTCGCTTGCCTTGCCTACGAACGCATACTTAATCTTGATAGATTTGAGAACCTCCACCTTTACGCCGAACTGAACGAGCTTTATTTCGTTGAACTCGCCCGGAGCAGTTGCTACGTACGACTTGTTCACCATACCTTTGGCGGTAGGGATAGAAACGAGCGACAGATTGAGTCCGGTGATGTTCTTACCTTGACTGATGGTCTGAAGATCGCCTACCGGCACGCCGTCCTTAAGGAACTGTATCTTGTAGAACTCCGCCAAATCGAGTTTCAACACACTGGCGTCGCCATCACAGAATGTAAAGCCAGCCTCTGTGCCAGCAGCGTAATAGTTCTTTTTGTCAATAATGCTGACAATCGGACTTCCTGCTACTACAGCTTCTACGGCTGAAGGGAATGAAGCATAATCGTCGAGGTTGTCGTTGCACAAGTTCTGAAGATCTTTCAAACCTGAAGCAACCGACACGCCAGCGCCAACGCTGTTCACGGTGCATCCCGGACCAACGAGTGCTCTGCGGTTGTTAAGATAATTAGGAGCTGAAGGGTTTGTATCCTGATATACAGTCTTTACTTTCGTACCCTTCTCATTCGAGTTTACAGCCACTGCAGGCGATGCCAACAAGAGGGCAGCTGCAATGACACACATTTTAAATGTCAATGACTTTAGATACTTCATGATAATGTTCGAGTTACTAATATTGCATTTATTCTGAAAAAATCAAATCCTAACGAAATCGTTGTCCTAAAATCTTTTTACCAGGAACAATCTGTTTCTGGGTGCAAAGTTATCAAGCTTTTCCGAGCAACTGCGCGCTTGGTAGCCGTATGGTAGTCTTTAGGTAGATTTTTTATAATGGCAAGAAGCGTATCTGTCGAACAATCAGCTGTTTATGCGGTTTGCGAAAAGACCAATAGTAGACATTAAAAACAATAGCACTAATATTTTTTTTTCGATATGTATGTTTAAAATAAGAAGAAAATATTTATCTTTGCACCATTAAATCCCCCCCCCATACTGAAAAAAACTATGAAACTATTACTGTTTTTAATGGCTTTTTGCGCGCAAACCCTCTGTTTGCACGCCGACAACGATGAGCTGTACGAACGCTTGGATTCTGTAATAGCTCATCGTACGGATTATTATGTCCAGAAGGATAAGAAGATAGAGCAGATAAAACTTGGCTCTGCATACGTCACCGACAAGGAAGGCAAGTTGCAGATGTACGAGCGACTCGTGAACGAATACTCTCCGTACATCTACGACTCGGCTAAGGTGTACACGCAGAAGGGTATCTACCTGGCAAGGCAGACCAACGATTCTGATTGCTACAAGAAGTTCGAGATCATCAAGGCGCGTCTGCTCGTCTTCCGTGGCTTCTATGTTGAGGCGAAGGAGATACTCGACAATATCGAGGTGCCGCCAACCGACCGCCGACTCAACTACCTCTACAACTCTGCACAAAGCGCGCTCTACTTAGATCTGAAACTTTCGACCCGAGACACCGAATACAGTCCGCGCTACGACCGGCTCTTCCATAAGTATATAGGCGATGCCCTGCTGTATAGTCAGCGGAAAGATGCGCAGTATTACTATATGAAGGGTGTGCAGCTCGCCTATTCTAACGGCAAAATAAAGGACATAGAGGCGTGCTTTAACAAAGCCATGTCGCAGTTGGAGCCCGACAGCCGGCTGTACGGCATGGCGGCATACGTTATGTCGAAGGCCTACGGCAGACATCATCAGCCCGAGAAGCAGGAGCGTTACCTGCTCCTGGCAGCCATCAGCGACGTTATGTCGGCAACCAACGAGAGCATGGCGTTGCAGGAGGTGGCTCTGAGACTATACAAGCACGATGTGCGCAAAGCACAGCGGTATATCAATGTGTCGCTGAACGACGCCAACGTGTTCAGCAGCAGATTGCGACGCATAGAGCTTTACGCCAACCTGCACACCATTCTTTCTGCCTACAACCAGGAGTTGGAAAACAAAGGCAGGTGGCACATAGTATTTACGATATGTATCATAGCGCTGCTGCTGGTGATTGCTTTGGCGATGCTACGTATCAAGCGTAAAAACGGCTTGCTTAAAAACAACGAGAAGAATCTGAAGGCTCAGGCCGAAGAGCTTAGCGCCACCAACAGCAAGCAGAAAGAGGCAAACGACGAACTCGTTAAATCGAACGATAAGTTTGAGCAGACCAATGCCAAGCGCGAGTATATGGCGAAAGCATACATCACTTTGTGCTATATGTATATCGAGAAACTGGAGAGTCAGCGCAAGATGGTGATACGCAAGATAAAGGCCAACCAGCAGAAGGAGTTGCTGAGCATCCTCTCCTCGTCTAAGCGCACCGCCGAGGAGAACCATACCTTCTTCTCGCAGTTCGACAGCATCTTTCTCTCGCTCTATCCCACGTTCGTCAAGGAGCTGAACACTCTGCTCACGCCCGAGGCGCAGGTAGAGCTGAAGGAGAACAACGAGCTGACGCCCAGCCTGCGTGTGGCAGCCCTTATAAGGCTCGGCATTACCGAGAGTTCGATGATAGCCGGCATACTGTCCTACTCGCCGCAGACCATATACAACTATCGTTCGGCGCTGAAGAACGGCGCCATAGACAAGGATAGTTTTGAGGAGAATCTGCAGCGGTTGTGCGCAGTATATTAGTAGCGGAGGTCTCCGGCCTCCGCAGCAGTGTAAACAGAACTCTGTGTCACGGCTCTCACTACCTAATACCTAAGCTTTTCTCACCGTTACCCGAACGCAATCCGATCGGATTCCGTCCGCCGTCTGATTGGATTCCGTTCGCCGTCTGATTGGATTCCGTCCGCCGCCCGATTGGATTGCGTTCGGGTGACAATGACTTTTCGTGAGGTTTATGTAGAAAGGCTTTATTTAGGGGGTGCTGTTTTAGCTTGGTTGGTGCTGTTTTAGGGGGTGCACTTGTCTCAAGTGCACCGACCAAGCTACTGGTCTTATCTTTCTGCTATGCACTGCTTACTTTCAGTTTCCGTCGTAGCTGTTCTGTTTTTGCTTGCTTGGTGCAGTTTTATCTTGGTTGGTGCACTTGAGACAAGTGCACCCCCTAAGAAGTGCACCCTAAAGAAAACAAAGCTATACTCAGCTGCGCCCCGTCACTATCTTCTTTATTTCGAACAGTTTGTTGAGCGCTTCTACCGGCGTGAGGTTGTTGATGTCGAGACCGATTATCTCGTCGCGAATCTGGCAGAGCACGGGGTCGTCGAGCTGGAAGAGCGAGAGCTGCATGCCGTTGCCGCTCTGCTGACCGACAATCTTGTGAGACTCTACGCCCACGCTGGCGTTGTCGGCTTCGAGCTGCTTCAGAATGTGCTCGGCACGCTTCACGACCGAGCGCGGCATACCCGCTATCTCAGCCACATGAATACCGAACGAGTGCTCCGATCCGCCGCGCATCAGCTTGCGCAGGAAGATAACCTTACCGTCAAGCTCCTTCACCGACACGTTGTAGTTCTTTATGCGCTGGAAGTTCTTCTCCATCTCGTTCAGCTCGTGATAGTGGGTGGCGAAGAGCGTGCGCGCCTGCGCCTTCGGGTTCTGGTGAAGATACTCCACGATAGCCCAGGCGATGGAGATGCCGTCGTAGGTAGACGTGCCGCGGCCCAGCTCGTCGAAGAGCACGAGCGAACGCGGCGTCACGTTGTTCAGGATGTTCGACGCTTCGGTCATCTCGACCATGAAGGTCGACTCGCCGAGCGATATGTTGTCAGACGCTCCGACACGGGTGAATATCTTGTCGACGACACCCACATGAGCCGAGTCGGCAGGCACGAAGCAGCCCATCTGCGCCATGAGCGTGATGAGCGCCGTCTGGCGCAGCAGCGCCGACTTACCAGCCATGTTCGGACCGGTGATTATCATTATCTGCTGCTGCTCGGTGTCGAGCTCGATGTCGTTGGGCACGTACTCCTCGCCTACGGGCAGCTGCGTCTCGATGACCGGATGGCGTCCGGCTCTTATCTCAAGCACGTTGTCGTCCTCAACCACCGGGCGCACGTAGCGGTGCTCCTCGGCAGTCTTTGCGAACGAGAGCAGACAGTCGAGACGCGCCACGATGTTGGCGTCGGCCTGAATCTGCGGTATGTACGCCTGCATATCGGTGACAAGCTCGGTGAAGAGACGGGTCTCGAGAGCCAGTATCTGCTCGTCGGCACCCATTATCTTCTGTTCGTACTGCTTCAGTTCCTCGGTGATGTAGCGCTCGGCGTTGGCAAGCGTCTGCTTGCGTATCCACTCCTGCGGCACCTGGTCCTTATACGTGTTGCGCACCTCAAGATAGTAGCCGAACACGTTGTTGTAGCCCACCTTCAGCGACTGTATGCCGGTCTTCTGCGCCTCCTCCTCCTGAATCTTCAGCAGGTAGTCGCGACCACCGCGCGAGATGGAGCGCAGCTCGTCAAGCTCAGGCGAGAAGCCCGCAGCAATCACGCCGCCCTTAGCCACAAGCTGCGGCGGGTCCTGCTGCAGTTCGCGGTCGATGCGCTCGTACAGCGCCTCGCAGAGGTTAATCTGGTCGCCGATGGAATGTATCTCGGCGTTGTCGTTGGTGAGGCACGCCGCCTTGATAGGCTTCAGAGCGCCGAGAGCGTACTTCAGTTGCACCACCTCTCTGGGCGACACTCTGCCTACAGCTACCTTCGATATGATGCGCTCTATGTCGCCGATGCGGTGCAGATGCTCGTCGACGGTCTGTCGGAAGTCGGGTTTGCGGAAGAACGTGTCCACCACGTCGAGGCGCTTGTTGATAGAAGCCACGTCGCGCAGCGGGAATATCGTCCAGCGGCGCAGCAGACGTCCGCCCATCGGCGTGCAGGTCCGGTCGATGACGGAGAGCAACGACACGCCGTCGTCCTGCATCGACTGCAGCAGCTCCAGCGAGTGGATGGTGAAGCGGTCGAGGCGCACGTAGCGGTCGGCGTCGATGCGAGCGAGCGACGTGATATGGCCGATCTGCGTGTGCTGCGTCATCTCAAGATACTGCAGGATGGCTCCAGCCGCTGTCACGCCCAGGTGCAGATGGTCTACGCCGAAGCCCTTCAGCGTTGTGGTGCCGAAGTGGGAGAGCAGTTTCTGTCTTGAACTCTGCTCGGTAAGCATCCAGTCGTCAAGTTCGAACACGCACCACTTCGAGCCGAAGCGCTCTTCAAACTCGCGCTTCAGCTGTCGGTCGTAGAGCACCTCCTTAGGCTGAATGCTGCTCAGAAGTTTCTCTACGTAGTCGAACGTGCCCTCGCCAGTGAGGAACTCGCCCGTAGAGATGTCGAGAAACGCCACGCCGCACGCTGTCTTAGCCATGCACACCGCCGCCAGGAAGTTGTTCTCCTTGTAGTTGAGCACGGTGTCGTCCATAGCCACGCCCGGCGTAACCAGCTCCGTTATGCCACGCTTCACGAGCGTCTTCGTGAGCTTCGGGTCTTCGAGCTGGTCGCATATCGCCACACGCTTTCCGGCACGTATCAGCTTAGGCAGATAAGTGTCGAGAGCGTGGTACGGAAAGCCCGCCATCTCGCACGCCGCAGCGCTCTGGTTCTTGCCGTTGGAGCGTCGCGTCAGCGTTATGCCGAGTATCTTCGACGCCTCTACAGCGTCGTCGGCGTATGTCTCGTAGAAGTCGCCGCAGCGGAACAGCAACAATGCGTCTGGGTGTTCTTTCTTAAACGTATAGAACTGTCGCATCATCGGCGTAAGTCCGTCGTCGTTCTTTTTCTGAGCCATGTGTTCTGAGTTTTTTTATTTGTTTATCTTATTGTTATTATTAAAGTTTTAGAACATGAGCGCGAAGTTCACGCCCGCCTCTTTGCCGCTATAGAACGGAGCACCGAAAGCCACGGCTTTCTTCACGCCGCGCTTGTGCTCCTTGAAGAGCTTCGGATAGAGCCAGTAGGCGAACTTCGTGGAGAGCATGCCCACAGCCGCACCAGCCACTACATCGTTCACCCAGTGGCGGTTGTTGTGGATGCGCAGATAAGCCACGCCAGCAGCGAGCGCATAGCCCGTATAGCCTATCCACGGCTTCGAAGCGCGATACTCCTGCCAGAGAAACTCGGCGCACATGAACGAGATGGCGCTGTGACCAGACGGAAAGGCGTCGTCGTCGGTGCCGTCAGGACGATGCTCCTTGAACGCCAGCTTCGCCGCTTTCGTCACGGCAACCATCGTAACAGCCGACATGCCGAGCATTATGGTGCGGTCGAGAAAGCTGTGCTGCGCCTTCACGCCGCAGACATCCAAGGCGTAGACCGCCGCTGCGGGCGCAAACCGCAGATAGTCGTCTACGCTCACCTTCTTGCTTTTCTCGTCAGAGAGCTTCTCCTGCGACCACTTGCGAAACTGCTTGCCCCACGCTGTCTTCACGCAGAGGGCGCCGCCAACGGCAGCCACGCCGGGCACAATCCATTCGGCAGGGCGCACACGGTGGGTAGGGTCGTTGTATTCGGTAACGGTGACATACTCGCGGCGCGGCATTATCTCAGCCGTTGTGGGGGCTGTACCCACGCTGAACATAGTGTCGGCGTCGCAACCCGATGCCACAGCCTCTGTGTCGGGCGGCAGAATAGCGGCAGAATCGCATTCTATAACCACGTCTTGCGCCTGCGCAGCAGACGGAGTGAGCATAGCGAAGCAGACCAATAAGAGGTAGAAAAATCTCGAAAGAGTTGTGTTGTGTATCATAAGAGATTAAAATTTACACATTAATTTATATGCCTATAAGATGCAAAGGTACTGAAAAATAGCTTAAAAGTGAGTCATAATTTTATTTATTTGGATTTTTCTATGTACTTTTGTCGTATATGAAACAGAGAATATCACTACTTATTATATTCATCTTCTGCCATCTTGCGCTGATGGCGCAGGCAGGTTTGGATGTTTCCGGCGAGACCGACGGCGGCGACGGCACCGATCTGCCTGCCTTCGTGCCGCTCGTGAAGGTGGGCAAGGCTCTGTACGAGGGCGACAGCATACAGTATGTAGAGCTGAATCCGCTCGCGGTCTACCCGCAACTGGTTTTCAAGAACGACAAGCAGCGCCAGGCTTACAACCGCCTTGTGGCTAACGTGAAGAAGGTGCTGCCGATAGCGAAGGAGGTGAACAACATCATCATCGAGACGTACGACTTCCTGCAGACGCTGCCCAACAAGAAGGCGAAGGACGAGCATCTGAAGCGTGTGGAACGAGGCATCAGAGCCGAGTACACGCCGCGAATGAAGAAACTCACTTACTCGCAGGGCAAACTGCTCATAAAACTCGTTTATAGAGAGTGCGACTCGTCGTCGTATCAGCTGGTGCAGGCGTTCCTCGGTCCGATACGTGCGGGATTCTACCAGGCGTTCGCGGCGCTCTTCGGCGCTTCGCTCATGAAGAAATACGACCCGAACGGCGTAGACCGATACACGGAGCGAATAGTAAGACAAGTAGAGGCAGGACAAATCTGAGTAATTATTAATTTTTAATTTTTAATTATTAATTGGTGGGGAGTTTTTGAATGTTGAATTACAAATCTCACCACCTCACCACCTCACCACCTCACCACCTCACCACACCACACACACCATTAACAACATTATAATTTATGAAGAAGAACAAAGGATTGATCATCACCATCGTGGTGATAGTGTTAGTAGCTCTTTGGGGCATATTATCGTATAACGGACTTGTAGGAATGGACGAGAACGTAAGCAACCAGTGGGCTAACGTAGAGACGCAGTATCAGCGTCGCAGCGACCTTATCCCTAACCTCGTGAACACCGTGAAGGGATACGCTAAGCACGAGAGTCAGACTCTTGAGGCGGTTATGGCGGCACGCTCGCAGGCTACGCAGGTGAAGATAGACCCGTCTAACTGCACTCCGCAGCAGCTCGCGGCTTATCAGAAGGCGCAGGGCGACGTGACGACAGCGCTCGGCAAGCTGCTCGCCATCACCGAGAACTATCCCGACCTGAAGGCTAACCAGAACTTCCTCGAACTGCAGTCGCAGCTCGAAGGCACGGAGAACCGCATCAACGTGGCTCGTAAGGACTTCAACGACTCTGCAAAGGAGTATAACACATCGCTCCGCCGCTTCCCACGCAACATCATCGCTTCGATGTTCGGCTTCGAGAAGCGCAACTACTTCGAGGCTGAGGCTGGTGCAGAGAAGGCTCCGAAGGTGGAGTTTTAGGTTTTAATAGTTGACGAGTTGACAGGGAGATTACATCTTTTTAAGTTGACGAGTTGACATATAAACGGGTTAATAATAATATGAAAATAACACGAGTCATAAGCCTACTGATTCTCTCTCTCGTCGCAACGCTGACGTTTGCGGCGGGCGAGGCGAAGCAATACACGCTGCAGGACGTGCCCAACGTGCGTCTGAGCGACGTGCGCCAGTACGTTTCCGACCCGTCGCACATTCTCTCCGCCCCGGCACGCGACTCTATCAATGCCGTGCTCGGACGGCTCGAAGCCAGCACGGGCATCGAGACGGCTGTGGTGATGCTGCCCAGCATTGGCGAGGCAGACATCTTCAACTTCGGTCACGAGCTGTTCCGCCAGTGGGGCATAGGCAAGAAGAAGAGCGACAACGGACTGCTCATCCTCTTCGTCGCCGACCAGCGTAAGGTGCGCTTCACCGTGGGCTACGGCTTGGAGGGCACGATGACCGATGCCATGTCGAAGCGCATACAGATGCAGCGCATGGTGCCGCGCTTCAAGGCGGGCGACTGGGACGGCGGCATGGTAGACGGCGTGAGGGCTGCGGCGAAGGTGCTCGACGGCACGATGAAGCCCGAACCTGCTGACGAAGATGACGACATGACGGCGGCACTTATCGCGGTGGCGGTGATGGTGGGCTTGGCTATCTTCTTCATCGCTGTGCTCGGCGAGACTCAGCGCTGCCCCAACTGCCGCAAGAAGGGCGTGAAGCGTATGGCGCGACAGACGCTCCGACTCACTAACGGACGCCGCGTGCGCCGCACTACGTTCCTCTGTCCACACTGCGGACATACCTTCACTCGCGACGAAGACATCGACGACTCGGGCAACGCCGCCGCCTTCATAACCGGTGCAATGCTCGGCGGCATGGGACGACGCGGCGGTGGCTACGGCGGAGGCAGCTTCGGTGGAAACTTCGGTGGCGGATCGACGGGAGGCGGCGGCGCAACGTCGGGATGGTAATGAGTTTTGAATTTTGAGTTTTGAATTTTGAATTGTGCGCTTCGCGCATTTTGAATTTATGAGTTAGGAATTGTGAGTTGTGAATTCAAAACTCATAATTGAATAATTCCTAATCGGCGCAGCCGACAATTCAAAACTCAAAATTCAAAACTCAAAATTGCCGCAGGCAACAACTCAAAACTCAAAACTCAAAATTCAAAACTCCTATATGAAAATAACAATCATCAACGGACCGAACCTCAATCTGCTGGGCTCACGCGAGCCGAGCATCTACGGCAACACCTCTTTCGAACAGTATCTCAACCAGCTCTGCCGTCAGTATCCCGACGTGGATATCGACTACTATCAGAGCAACATCGAGGGCGTGCTCATCGACAAACTGCAGGAAGCAGGCTTCGAGTCGGACGGCATCATCCTCAACGCCGGAGCATACACACACACCTCCGTAGCGCTGCTCGACTGCATCCGCTCTATCAGCGCGCCGGTCATCGAAGTGCACATCAGCAACGTGCACAAGCGCGAGGAGTTCCGCCACAAGTCGATGATGGCGGCGGCGTGCCTCGGCGTGATAAGCGGCTTCGGCATGAACTCCTACCGACTGGCTCTCGAAGCGCTGCTCGACTGGACCGCAGAGCGCGACCCGATGAAGGAAGAGTAGGAGGCTACAGTTAAATATTTAGTTCTGACACACAATTATAGCAGACAACGAAAAAATGACAGAAGAACTCGACAAATACGTACGCGAACACACCTCTACCGAGGGCGACTATCTCTATCGCCTCTATCGTGCCACAAACATCCACACCATACACGGACGCATGGCGTCGGGACACCTCCAGGGTCGACTGCTGAAGATGCTCGTTGAGATGGTGCAGCCGCAGAACGTGCTCGAAGTGGGTACGTTCTCGGGCTACAGCGCCCTCTGCCTCGCCGAAGGACTGCCCGAAGGCGCACATCTCTACACGTTCGAGATTAACGACGAGATGGAGGACTTCACCCGACCCTGGATAGAAGGCTCGCCCTATGCCGACAAGATTAGCTTCATCATCGGCGACGCCAACGAGAAGGCGCCCCAGCTGGGCGTGACGTTCGACATGGCGTTCGTCGACGGCGACAAGCGCACGTATGTGGAGACATACGAGATGGTGCTCTCGCTGCTGCGACCCGGCGGATTCATACTCGCCGACAACACGCTTTGGGACGGACACGTCACCGACCCTGCCTACGACCACGACCAGCAGACGCTTGGCATACGCCGCTTCAACGACTATGTGGCTGCCGACGAACGCGTGGAGCAGCTCATACTGCCAATGCGCGACGGACTGACGCTGATTCGCAAGAAATAGCGCACCCACTTATCTGATATTTGCGTGTTTTAAAAGTAAAAAAGTAAAAAGCTAATGCCGTAGCCTCCTACTATTTGCATCGTTATCTATTAAAAACCGTGTGATTAATATTTATTAACGCAATTTGTTAATCTTAAATCCCATAATACCACTACTTTTGTAAGCAGAGAGTAATAAATCATTAACAAAAAGTAAGTTGCGTATGGAATTATTTACACGACAAGCAGCAGTTGCATTGTTCTTCGGATTGTTTGCAACATCCACACAAGCAAAGGAATTCTCCTATCTTGAAACCTTCGACGACGAGACAACGTTCAGCGTAGGCGGCGCATTGCCCGACGGATGGCTCGGCGACGCCTCAGCCGTTCCCGTTAAGCGCTACGAGGGATCGTATCTCGGATCGGGCAACCACTCCGGTTCGTACGTGCTCGGCACGATGGCATCATCGAGCATGGGACGCGACAGCTGGGTATACACCCGCAAGCTGACGCTGAAGGCAGGCGTAGCATACACCGTGAGCTACTGGCTGCACATGCCGGGCGGCGTGGCTCCTGCTGCCTACAACAATAACGTGGCGCTATACGTGGGTACCGACCAGACCCGCGAGGCTGCAACAACGCTCGTAGGCGAGACCGGCAAGACCGTCCTCAGCGAGTGGACACAGCAGACATACACTTTCACCCCCGAAGCCGACGGCGAATATGCTTTCGCGATAAACATAACCAGTCAGCTCTACAACTCGGGCTACGTAGCACTCGACGACTTTGAGGTTACGGGCGACGAGCCGGGCGGCAGCACCGTCGACCCAGGCGACCCCGACAAGGTGGTTTGCGAACTGCCCTACTCGCAGTCGTTCGACAACGAGAATAAGGACTACGACGGCACCACCTACGTGCCGAAGGGATGGCTCGCAACGGGTACGTCTACCTTTATAACTGCCAACACCGACGACCTCAAGGCTGCCGACGGCTCCTACTATCTCATAGCACCCGAGAGCCGCGTGCAGCGCGACGACCGCATCTATACGCCTTACTTCCACATGCAGGCAGGCGTAGAGTACACCGCGTCGTTCTACCTTTATATGCCGGGCAACCTCGACTACGGACACGCCAGCGACTTCAGCTTCACCGTAGGCGACGAGCAGGACTCCGAGTTCCATACACCGCTGCTCACGCTCCCGCGCTACACCAACGAGGCTTGGACAAAGCACACCGTGAAGTACACGCCTAAGGAAGACGGCGACTACTGCTTCTCGTTCGCACTCGGCGGCGAGGACACATACGCAGGCGAGGCGTGCATCGACCTCTTCACCGTTACATCGCCCGAGGCTAAGGCAAAGCCGAGAGCCGTGTTCTCGTTCAACGGTTATTTCGACCTTATGAACAGCAAGCTCATCACCTTCGAAGGCTCTAAGGTGCAGATGGTGAACCAGAGCACCGACGCCGACACTTATCTTTGGGAGGTGCCGGGCGCGCAGCCCGAGACTTCTACCGAGCCTAACCCGACATTCATGTTCCCGCAGGACGGCGACTACAATGTGAAGCTCACCGTAACCAACGAGCGCGGCGAAAGCTCTACATCCGAGAAGGTGAGCGTAGAGCTTGTAAGAGGCGAGAAAGCACAGCTGCCGATAGGCGTTTCTAACCCCAACGAAGACCAGCTCTGGACACGCAGCAAGGTGCCCTCGTTCGCTACAGCATCGTGCGACTGGGTGACGGGCGCTAACCATTACTACAAGCACTTCGCCGAGCGCTTCGACCTTCCGGCAGGAAACGAGTACGCCGTGACGAGCGTCACGCTCTATCTCTGCTACTACAACCTGGCAAGCCGCTACTATAACGAGCAGGCTAACGAGCCCGTTAGCATCGTGCTCTACGGCGAAAAGGACGGCAAGCCCGACACTTCGAAGGAGTTCGGACGTTACACCTCTACAATGAAGGGACTCTTCGGCACACTCGGACTCTCTGAGGCTGAGATGCGCGGCATACAGTTCGACAAGCCTATCGTTGCCGACGGACCGTTCTACGTTGCCTTCGAATTCTCTGACGGACTCTGGTTCGACGAGCCTGATGCTAACCTCTCACGCACAGAAGTTGGCTTCGGCGGATTCACTCACCGCAGTAAGGTTACAACACTCTACGTTCAGCCTACAGCCGTTCCCGAGACATCTACCTTCGTTCCCGACGGTTCTTACTGTCCGGTTGACGCTCTCGACGCCGAGTACAAGGGTGTAGGTCTCAACCTCGTGGCATGGGCAAACGTGAAGGGCTCTGAGACATCCGTAGCTCTCACCTCTGACGGCTCTGTAGCCTTTGACGCTCGTCTCGACGGCGACCTTCTCACCGTTAGCGGCACACACGCCGGCGAGACTGTTCTCGTAAGCGATGTCGCAGGCAAGACCGTAGCTACAGCGAAGGCTTCCGCAGAAAGCACAGCGCTCAGTCTGAGCAACGTTCCTGCCGGCCTCTACATCGTGAAGACCGACCTCGGAGCAAGAAAGTTCGTGAAGAAATAAAAAAAAACTCTTTTATCCTTAGCAGGGGTGCATGCCCCCGCTAAGGATTTTTCTTAAAACCTATCATAAGTCTTTAGCATTCAGACATTGTAGTCTGTTTTTTTTTTTAGGAGATTTATTGAAAATATCTATTTCTTTTATTGGAAATATTTTTGATTCATTTACTCTTGTGTACCAATATAATCTATTAATTAAAATAATAGCGTATGAGAAAGAGTCTATTTTCTGCATTCCTTTTGTTGTGTACTACAGCATTCGGTCAAGGGCAATTGGGTAAATATCCGAAGCCGAATGAAGGTAGGGCTAATGCAAAGCAAATCACAACGGTAAAAACCATGTCAGACTCTCCTTTCTACGGAGAAAGAAAATTCAAAGTCGCCAACGACAACCGACCTGCTTTCATCAAATCGGTTGGTGACAACAGCAATCTCTACGGCAATCTTGTATTCTCAGAGACAATGACCGCAGAAAGTCAGTATGGTATCTATAGCTTCCAGGCAATGCCATCCACAACCGTCAGTCCAGTGAAGACAGATGCTGGATTTAAGTCGAAGGCAGCTGTATATGCAAACGGCAAATACTACACCTTCTACATGGAAGAAGCATGGGGATGGGTGATGTATGCGGCATGCAGCATATATAATCCGGAGACATGGGAAGTGGAAAAGGTTCTGGAGCCTTCCACTGAGTGGGAGAACTATGTAAATTCGTCGGCTGTAACCTACGACGAGCAGACAAAGAAGATATATGCCGTGACAAGCGAGAACTACGGTGGTCCGTATATCCTTAGTACAATGAATGAAGAGGACGGCAACTTCAAGAAGGTTGCAGACCTAGAGCGTTCGTACCTCACACTGGCTGCTTCTCCTAACGGTGTTCTATACGGCATCTCCGACTTCGGTATGCTCTACAAGATAGACAAGACCACCGGCGCTTCAACACTCATCGGCGACACGAAGCAGAGACCGAAGTTCTCGCAGTCGATGACATTTGACCCGAATTCAGGACTGCTCTATTGGGGCTTTATGAACGATGACAGTTCTGCACTCTTTCAGGTGAACACTACAACTGCCACGGCATACAAGATCTGCGACATGCCGAATCACGAAGAGTTTATCGGACTGTACGTGAAGAAGGCTGAGATTGCAGATAAGGCTCCGATGCCCGTAACAGAACTGTCATTCAAGCCCAATGTAAACGGTGGCACCGTTGGCATTATCCAATGCAAGGCTCCAACAAAGGCTGCCGATGGCACTGCCCTCAACGGGCAGGTGAAGGTGAAGATTTGCTCAGGCGACGAGATACTGACGGAACAGACCGTGGCTCCAGGTGCTACAGTGAAGAAAGAAAACGTGTCTTTTGACGCCAACAAGCTCTACTCGCTCTTCGCGAACGCATCTAATGAAGCAGGACAGAGCAGCAAGGTCACAACTACCGTGTTCATCGGTAAGGACGTAGCAACATCACCGTCAAACGTGAATCTTACACTCAACAACAAGGTGGCAACCCTCACTTGGGATGCACCTACGGTGGGTTTAAACGACGGATATATCAATCCTGACGAAGTAACCTACAATGTGACGAGACTCATGGGCGATTCTTCTTCTACTGTCGTTGCCAAGAATATTAAGAATACGACCTTCAAGGAAACTCTGCCGAACACTACCGGAAAATACAGCTATACAGTGACTGCATACAGCAACGGCACTGAAGGCGGAAGCGCCACATCGAACCACGTGCTTTCTATAGGCGCGTGCGAACTGCCTTACTCGGAGAATTTTAGTGACGGAGATATGTGCAAGCAGCTCTACACTATTGTAGATGTGGACAACGACGGAGAGAACAACCAGGCCACATGGTTCTGGAAAGAAGACGAGAAACTCATGCAGTATTGTTCGAACGGCAAGAACAAGGGAAACGACTGGCTCTTCACACCGGCAATACACCTCGACGGAAAGCACATGTACAAGCTCAAGTTTGACGTCAATATGGGCGCGGCCTCGAACCTCAAGGTGACTGTTGGCAAGACAGCAACACCTGATGGGCAGACCGAAATAATCGATCTCAACGGGGTCTACGACACATGGCAGACAACACACGATACCACATTCACAGTGGAAGAGGACGGCAACTACTATATCGGTTTCCTCAACTACAGCGATGCAAGCAGCTCTTACCTCAATCTTTTCAACGTTAATATAGAGCAGGGCATAGAGTCGGACGTGCCGGAGGCTGTAAGCGAATTTGTCGTAGCGGCAGACCAGAACGGTGCCAACGCTGTCAATCTGCATTTCAAGGCTCCTGAAAAGTTGCTCAACGGAAAGGCTATCAGCGGCAGCATGAACATTCACATATACACAGTGAAAACGCTGGAGAGCGAGGATGGCGATGAGGAGAACACCGTGACCGAAGACACCGAGATAAAGAAACTCACCCTCGATGCAGGACAGCCTATATCATTTAAGGACGTAAAAGCAGTGAACGGCAATAATACCTACAAGGTTGTAGCAGAATACAATGGCAAGATGGGTATTGACGTGAGCAAGTCAGTATGGGCAGGATTTGACATTTCTGAACCAGTGAAAAATCTCAAGATCAAAACTGTTGACGGAAACATGCACGTGAAGCTCACATGGGAAGCTCCTGAAAAGGGCGAAAACGGCGGATACTTCAATATTAACGATATCTCATACACTATATGGCGCAGTTTAAGCAAGAATGACTTCACGCCTATTGCCACCAACATCAAGGACCTCACCTACACCGACACAAGCATAGAGGAGGAGGTGAAGGATATGCAGGAAGTGTACTATTATGCTGTGACAGCCGACAACAAGGCCGGTAGAAGCAAGGGCGCCACACAGTTCATTGGTGTCGGCAAGCCATACACGTTCCCCGTTGACGAATCGTTCTCGAACGGCCGTCTCAACCTTAATCCTTGGTCGTACAAGAACGTGCAGGGCTCTCTCGGATGGGAAACCATGCGATCTGACGACGGTGGCGGCTCGCCGCAGGACAACGACCGCGGATTCGTAAAGTTTACAAACAAGTGGGGAGAAAGTTGTGTTGACAGCCGACTCATCACTCCGGCTGTGTCTATGGAAGGCACTACAAAGCCTACTTTCAGCTTCTACATGTTCCATTGGGAAGCGAACTCTGTCGCATCTGACAACAAGCAGACAAAGCTTATGATTGAGGTAGCGCCGGACGGTGGCGACTTCGAAGAGCCTATAGACACATTCACGGCTGCAAACGATAAATACGGATGGGTAGAACACCGCGTATCACTCGAAAAATACAAGAAATGCAAATACATCCTGGTGGCCTTAAGAGGATACACCAACAACGATTGGATGTACTATTATGTGGACAATATTCACTTTGACGAACAGAAGGACAATGACCTGGCTGTGACAGCTTTCTCTGGACCGGAGAATGCAAACATCAACGACGACTGCGCTTTCTCTGTGACGTACTCGAACAGAGGGACCAAGAGTGCAAAGGACTACACCATAGTGCTGAAGCAGAACAGCGAGGTTGTCAGCACCATTGATGGCGATGAGATAAAACCAGGCGAGACCAAGACATTGGAACTTCATGCCAACGTTAATGCACCAACAGCAGGAAAGTCTGTAGAGTTCATGACTGAGGTGGTATATGATAAGGATGAGGATGTCGACAATAACTCTTCTGCTTATATATACACTGACGTGAAGGCTTCAAGCTTTCCTTGTGTAACCAATTTGAAAGCGAAGAAGGAGGGTAACGATGCGAACCTCACATGGACGGCTCCAGTCTTGCCTAAAACCGATGAGGCAACGGTAGACGGAATGGAAGACTACGATTCGTTTGCAATATCTGACTTCGGCGAATGGATTACTTATGACGGCGATAAGCTCGGCAGCGGCAAACTCAGCTACCTCCCGTACTTCGACTATCAAAACGATAACAAGGCATTCCAGGTATGGTGTCCGAAAGAACTCGATCTTGACGAGGAGTCGGCCTCTAACCTCATGCCCTACAGCGGGGACAAGTGCCTCATAGCATGGTATGCAAACATTAGTATGGATGGCGCACAGCCGTACAACGACGACTATCTTATCTCTCCGGCAATAAAGGGAGGCACCGAAGTGTCGTTCTATCTGAAGAAGGTAGACAAGAACATCTCGGGAGAGACATACGAAATCATGTACTCTACAACAACGCAGGATCCGTCAGCCTTCAATGTGCTCAAAGCCGACGAGGCTCCAAGCGAATGGCAGCAGGTCAAGGTCACAATGCCTGCAGATGCAAAATACTTTGCCATCCACTATACTGGAATACTCAAAGATGGTATTATGGTAGATGATATCAGTTATGTATCTGTGCTCTATGCTCTGTCTGTCGATGGATTTAATGTGTTCTGCAATGGCAAGAAGATAAACGGGGAAACTGTTAAATCGGCAAACTTTACCGACAAGAACATTGGCGAAGAGCGTCGTGGCTACCAGGTATCCGTAGTATATAATCTTGGAGAGTCAAATGCGTCTGATAAAGTATATGTAGGTAACACATCTGGTATCGAGGACATAACCGAGCTTAAGAGTGACAGTTATACAATATACTCTATTGATGGCAAACTCATTGGTAGAAATCTGAAGAGAATGCCAGCCCTCCACTCTGGTTCATACATCATCAATAATAAAAAGGTTGTTATCCGCAGATAGTAAATGCGCATATTATTGCTGTCTGGTGAAACTTTTGCAAGCAACATAAATTAGGGCTGGCACTTCTCACGAGGTGTCAGCCCTTTTGGTTATCTTTGTTTTTGCAATAAAAGACAAATTATTTTCACTTCAAATGTTGGATGAACCTTACTGTTCGGTAAAAGCGGACAGCAATATTTGTATCTATACGTGCCATAGCCGTAGCGGAGGTCTCCGGCCTCCGCAGCAAGCAACAATACGTATTACTATCCGACTTGGTGCTGAGTGTGTACATTCTATGATTATACAATCGGACGGCGGACGCAACCCGATTGGACGGCGGACGCAATCTGATTGGACGGCGAACGCAATCTGATTGGACGGCGAACGCAATCTGATTGGACGGCGAACGCCGGCGAGACTGTTCTCGTAAGCGATGTCGCAGGCAAGACCGTAGCCACAGCGAAGGCTTCTGCTGAAAGCACAGCGCTCAGTCTGAGCAACGTTCCTGCCGGCCTCTACATCGTGAAGACCGCCCTCGGAGCAAGAAAGTTCGTGAAGAAATAAAACTCTGACTATCACCCGTTTCATTGCTGACAATATACAGCAAAGCAATGATTAAATACAGTTTTAAACAAGGTTGTTTTAAACAACCTTGTTTAAAACGAATAAATTGTGTAAATTTGCATTATCTAACCGTTAATGCAAATTTTTTTTATGGCAAATAAATTCGAATCTCCCTTTGTCTTTGGCGTACGTGTAGAAGGCGACACTTTCACCGATCGCCGTATAGAGACCGACCGTCTTAAAGCCAATTTCACTTACGGAGTGAACACCATACTTATTTCTCCGCGTCGTATGGGTAAGACTTCGCTTGTCGACCGCGTGTGCTCGCTTGTTGGTAGCGATGATATTCGTATTGCGCGTATAGATGCTTTTGGTACACGTTCGGAAGCCGACTTCATAAATGCGTTTGCCACAGCTGTTGTACGTGCTACTTCCTCCAAATGGGAGGAATGGATGGAGAACGCCAAGGTGTTTCTTAGCCGTTTTGTTCCTAAGATTAGTTTCGGCATGGATCCTTACACTGATTTCTCTGTATCGCTTGAGTACAATGCCAGCAACAACACAACCGAGGAGGTGTTGCGTCTGCCGGAGCTGATAGCACAGGAGAAGGGTTATAGAATAGTGGTGTGCATAGACGAGTTCCAGCAAATAGGAGAATACCCCGATTCGCTGACATTCCAGAAAAAGTTGCGTGGCGTATGGCAGTTGCAGTCGCATGTAAGCTATTGCTTGTATGGCAGCAAGAAACACATGATGGAGCGAATGTTCCAAAACAGCAGTTATCCTTTCTATCGCTTTGGCGACTTGTTCTATCTGGGCAAGATAAGCGAGGCCGATTGGACAGAGTTTATATGCCAGCGTTTTGAGGTTACTGGCAAGCATATCCCAGAGCAACTGGCGCAGTCGATATGCCGTGTCACAGACCGCTACTCTTCTTATGTGCAACAGCTCGCATGGCTTGTGTGGCTTCATACTGATGATACAGCGACTGAGACCGACCTGCAGAATGCTATAGACCGACTTCTTGATGCTTGTGAGCCGCTCTTTATACAACAGACAGAAGATATGTCTTCATATCAAATGAACTTCCTTCATGCCATTGCCAATGGCGTTAACACGGGACTCACGCAATCTGCTGTTCTAAAGAAATACCAACTCGGAACTGCTGCCAACATCACCCGACTGAAGAAGTCGCTTACTGAAAAGGATATTATTACAACTGTTGCTCCAAAAACTCTGGCAATAAGCGATCCTATACTACAAATGTGGTTAAAGAGGAGGGTGTGGAGAGAACAATAACGCACAAAAAAAGGCATGGCTCAATAAAAGCCATGCCTTTTTGTGTATTACTATCCGACTTGATGCTGAGTGTGTGCATTCTATGATTATCTTATCGGACGGCGGACGCAATCCGATTGGACGGCGAACGCAATCAGATCGAACAGTTTATTCTACTAAAACCTTCACGCTATGCACGCCGTCCGCCATATCAAGCGACACAACGTATAGTCCGTTGGGCAGAGAAATGCGCTCTGTTGCGCCGTTTGCGGTAGAGCGGTAAACTGTAGCTCCCGTAGCGTTGCAGACGCGTACAGCGCCTCTATAGCCCTCTACGACGATGTTTCCGTGCTCAGCCCTTACGGTTGCTTCGCTGCAGCCGGTGTTTTCTATGCCGGTAACGCCGGTTACGGTCACGAGTTTCGATATTCCGGTAGAGAGATTGCCGCCGTTATAGTAGCTCGACACTTTATAAACGTGCGTTCCATTGGCTACATCCGTGAAAGTCTTCTCGTGCTTTGTGGTGTAAGCCGTCGCCTTTCCGTCGCACTCCACGAAGAAGCAAGTAGGGTAGAAGAGGTCTGTCGATGCGTTGAACTCGAACGAGGGCGCCTCTGCGTAGTCTACGCCGCTGTCAGCAGCCGGCATGCTTAGTGTGGCTCCGACATAGAAGTTGCCTGCGGCGTCAGCCGACTCCACGAAGCGTCCGTCGCGCATGAGCAGGTTGCCGAGTGCCGGCGTAGCCTCTCTGGTCTTGTCGCACGCCACGCTTACCACGCCCTGAGTGCCTACGCACTTCACAGCAGTCCAGTAAGTCTTGTCGGCCTTTATCGTTACGGGCGTTGTGAGCTTGAGGTCGCGGCGCTGTCCAGCGGCAAACTCCTTAATGCTTCTTTCCGAAACAAGCGTCATGTTGCTTCCGTCGGCATCGCCCTCGTATATTCTGAACGAAGCCGTGAGCTCCGACGGACCCTGCGACGGGAAGAACGCCATGCGCGTAATCTTTGCACCTACATAAGTGCTGAGGTCGCGTGGCGTGTAGCAGTTGGCAAACTCCACGGTCTCGCCGTAGCAGTCGGTAGTGACGATGTTGCCGCTGAATATGTCGGCGCGCGAGAGTGCTGCCTCAGTGCTCCAAGAGAGTTGCACCGTGTTGCCGTCAACAGACGCCTGCACCGACTCCACTTTGTTCGACGGCACCATTATAGTAGCCGAAACCGGGTGCGAAAGTCGTGAGTCCTTATATGCTACATCCACCTGATAAGTCATCTCCTTGCCACCAAGCGGCGTGCTGTCCGTGTACGTCATTGCGGTTGTCTCAGCAATCTTCTCGTTGTTTCTGTAGATGTTGAAGTGATCTACGCTCGCTGCGTCCACCCCTTCCAGCTTCCAGGTCAGAACCACATTGCCGCTGTTCGCTACAGCTTGCAGTTGCTGCGGTTTCACCGGCTCTGCGAGGTGTGTAAAGCTGAACCCGATCTTTCCGTCGCGTTCGTTGATTTTGCTGAGCTGGCGATAAGACGATCTGCCGTCGGACGATTTCGCTGAAGGCAGCGTGTTGTCGCCGAAAGCCGTGTGTCCGTATTCGCCAGGGAACGGGCAGGCACCGCTGTTAACGTCGCCGTAAGACGACGTATTCTCGTCAGGATCTACTCCAGCATCGGAACATACCGTGTAAAGACCTTGTGGATATGTCGCATTGATAGTGTTTGCGATGAGTTTGTCCTTAACGATATTCTCTCTGACGTGATAAACAATGAGTCCGTGTCCAGGCAGACTGCCGTCGAAGGTGCCCGTATTCTGGCGGTTCTCCATGAAGAAGTACTCGCCAGGCGTGCCCGTCTCCATGCGGTAGGCTGCGGGCTGCACGTCTGCGGAAGGCATGTCAGCCACAACGGTGTCGTTGTTGAGCGTCACGGGGTTGGTCCATCCCCACACATATTTCTGCCATCCGTTGATGCCCGTAGGACGCGAACCATATTCGCCGCTCCAAGCGCCGCTTCCGAGCAGGTCCCAAACGCCCGTTCCGCAGAACTCTCCGCCGGACGATGCGTAGTCGGTATCGTAGAAGTCGGGCGCGCCGAGAGCATGTCCGAACTCATGGCATATAACACCTATCGTACTGATGTTCTTGGCGAGACATTCAGGCTCTATGGTGTAGCGTCGTACGGATACGCCGTTGAACGTCTGTCCGTAGATGATGGCGCTGTGCGACCAGATGTCGTTAGCGTCGGCAGAAGCCTCCTGACCCGTACCCTGGTGAATCACGGCAAGTCCGTCGAGAATGCCGTCGCCGTCGTTGTCGAAGTCTCTCAGATCGAGCGTGTCGGTGACGAGTTTCAGAGCGTCATATATCATGTACGGCGCACCGTCAGGTCCGTATGTGCCCTTAGTCTTCGGCAGATTAATCCAGTCGGTGACGGTAACATCGATGTCGAGCTTGCCATACGACTGTTGCAGATAGTAGTCGCGGAAACTTCCGATGCCTTTATATCCGTTCTGGTTCATCATCTTGTCGAAGTCTTCTCTGGTGAAAGTTGGCTTCGTGTCGTTGTAGTTTACGAGCAGCAGAAGAAGTTTGTGCTTTCCGGTGGCAGGAAAAGTGCCGTCGACAAGCATCTCGCTACGACTGTTCTGTCTCGAAGGCGCTTTCTTCATCTGTTCGGCAGAGAAGCGCAGGTTTTTCTTTATGCCATGCTTCAGCGCAAGCGCCGAACTGTTGTCGTATACCAGGTCGGAAGCTACGAGATTGCCCTTCTTGTCCTGACGTGCGAACGACCAATAGCCCTCCGTGTTTCGCAGCAGCGTGTAGCCGTCCGTTGTTTGTGCCCAATGCAAGTGCTCGTCTCCTTTGAGGCAGATTGTTACCGACTTGCCGTTCGGCTGCATTACGCTAATCGGTTTAGGGTATGCAGGCATTGCAGCCGCCTTGCTGACTGGCGACAGCAAGGCGGCTATTGAGAATGCTAATGATAAAATGTTTCTGTATTTTAGCATGATACGTGTATGTGTTTGTTAGTGTTCGGTTACTTCACAACCACCTTTGTGCGGCTATTGCCCGCAACCACCATGTAGACGCCCTTAGGCAGCGACATGTGCAGTTCGGTGCCGGTATAGTCGGCCATGAGGCGTCCAGCGAGGTTGTAAACTCTCACGTTGGATGCATTTGCCAAGCGCACTTCGAGCACACCGTCGCCGCCCTTAACCGTTACATCGCCGTCAGAAGCAAGGCTGTGCACAGCAGTCGCACCCTTTTCCGTCACCTTGATATCCTTCACTCTGAGATATTCGCGGAATCTCTCCGAGCAAGCGTAGAATGCGAAGTAGTAAACTCCGTCTTCAGGCACGGTGAAGTCTACCGAATAGCTCTGCGGAGCGTCCTCCTCGGTGTCGGCAGAAAGCTCGTTGAGGTTGAGCAATACATTCTCCTGCGCCACCGGCGTCTTGTCAGCGCCGAAGGTTACGGCAAGCGACTCCTTGTATGTCTTCGAAGAAGAGAAGGCGCTGAAGCTGAGCGTGTACGACTTGCCCTTCTTATAGTTGATAGGAGGCGAGATGAGCCAGTCGTCGGCGCTGTTCTCCTGACTGTACGAATACACAGCCAGTCGGTTGTCGATGTCGTAAGCCCATGTGTAGTTGTCCTGATTCTCGTCGAGAATCGTGAAGTAGTTGTACATATCGGCAGCCGTCTTGAACGTTCCGTCGTAAGGCACGTCGAGCGGTGTGCCTATCACGATGTTGTTCGACATAGCTGTTTCGCCCTTGGTCTTTCCTGCCCACGCCGTCACCTTATATACATAGCGAGTCATGTCGCCGGGGTGGTCTTCTTCGAAGCTGCACTCCTTCTGCTTTTCAGACACGGTGATTTCTCCCGGATAGCGCACCACGGTATACGTTAGCGATGACGTGTCTATCACGTGTCCGTCGACGCCGATTGTAGGCGCATCCCAAGTGAGTGTGGTGTGCAGACCCTCGGCTGTGAGCTTTACGTTAGACGGAGCCTTCGGAGTGTCGTAGCCTGCGAAGATAGATCGCAGAATAGTAGGACCGTCGCCCGCAGCATTGCTCACGTATATGTTCAGATCCTGCCAACCCGTGCGCATGTTCTCCATGCGTTTGCTGAACTTCTCTCCCGGTTCGAGCTCCTCCTCAACGAACGGAACGCTGCCTTTCAGGATAACCAGCTTCTGCTTTCCGTTGAGCGGAGTGCCGTCGTAAGCGGTTTTCGGCATTGTCATGCTTATAGTGCCCGAGTTAGCGCCTGGCGAGTCGGTTGTCCAATCGAAGTCTTCGACGATTGCCGGCGCTTTCAAAGCCGGTTCGACGAAGAAAGCACCCGGACCCTGCAGCTCGTCTTCGATGTAAGCAACGAGACTGGCTTCGGCTGTTGTGGTGTTCACCTCGAACATAGCCACGTACGACTTGTAGAGATACATGCTTGAGCTTTGGAACATCCAGTAGAGCTTGCCCGTCGAATTGTTGAAGAACATAGCCTGGTCGTAAGTAGAGTTGATGAACGAGTCGCCGGGCAGCAGGTTCGTAGCGTTGATGCCGCGAATCATTGCCACCTTTCCGTCGCTCTTGCGTATGCGCCCCAGATAGACATCGTTGGTCTGTTTGTTGAGATAAGTGCAGAAGAGCTCGCCCTTCGGACTGCACGCCATAGCAAAGAACTTGTAGTTGCGGTCCTGCATATCGCCGAGTCGTGTCATCTCGCCCGTTTCGGGGTCGACGCGCACCACGTAGGTCTCGGTATAAGTCTCGTCGAAGCCGTAGATGCAGTCGGCTGTGGGGTCGTATGCGAGCGAAGTGGTTGTGCATTCGCAGTTGTCCTTCAGCGTATGTTCAGAGAGCAGCTTGTATGTCTTAGCGTCATAGATGCGCCACATGGGCTTCTCGTACTGGCTTCTGCTGCTGAACTCGTTGGCGTATATCTTTCCGTCGTGATAGACGCAGCCGCCCAAGGCGTCGATGCTGAGCAGCGGAGCCGTCTTGTCGGGCACGAAACGGTTGTCGTATCCGAACTCATAGAGGCCCGGAGTCATGTATGTGTTGATGTCTACCTTGCCCCATGTTACCGAACTTACGAGTTCAACGCCCTCCATGCTGATGCGCTTGAAGTAGTCGTCCGCATAAGCTGTTGCCGACATGCCTAATGCTATCACAACGGCGAGCGCTTTCTTTGCGCCCGCCATGAAGTTGAAGTGTCCTTTCATATACTCAATAGTGTATGTGTGTGGTTTGATATGTTGAAACGTATGCACGTACGGGTTATTTCAGCACCTTCAGGGTAGAAGTCTTGCCCTCTGCGCCTACGGTCTTAACGACGTACATGCCGCCCGCAAGACCCTCTACAGCCTCTGCTACAGAAGCTGCAGCCTTGTTGCAAACCAGACGGCCCGAAGCGTCGTAAACGCTGACGCGGCTGAAACCAGCTACGGCGCCGTTCTCCACCTGCTCCAAGCCGGTAGTAGCGCTCACGTGGTATACGCGGAGGTTGTGCATGCTCACGTAGTAGTTAGAGTTGGTTACGTGGAAGCCGATGTTGTAGTTGCCGTCCTCGCTGAGAGTGAACTGGTCGGTCTGATACTCTGCGAATCCGTTCTGCTCCAGTCCGTAGTATTCTGCCACGGTCTTGGTCTGAGCGGTCTTGGTCTGTCCGTTGCCGATGGTTACGAAGAGGTTGTTGCCGTAAGTCATGCTGGTCTTCAGCTCGTACTTCAGCACGTAGCGCTCGTTAGCCTTAAGCTCTACAGCCGGCGAGATGAGCCATTCGTCAGCCACCTTGGTGCCCTTGCGGTAGTCGTAGATGAAGATATCAGAGTAGTCGTACTTCCATGCCTGGCAGTCGCCCTCGATAACCCAGTCGGCAGCTTTCTGACGGTCTACGTCGAACTTCTTTACGAGCGTTACATCGCCCTGCAAGTCGTCGAGATTGACGGTTGTAGACACCGCTTCCGAAGCGTTTCCGTCCATATATGCCTCAGCCTTGTATGTAACGTGTCCGCCGAAGAACGAAGGAGTATATACATAGCTGCCCGTCTCGCCAGCCTTCTGGTTGTCTACCGTAGCCACGAGATTGTCGCCGTCGTAGAGGCGCACGCTGAAAGGCTTGTTGAGAGCCACGCCCTCGGTGTCGAGCACGGGGTTGGTCCAAGAGAATGTCACGTTCTTGTTCTGGAACGACGGCTTAGCCTCGAAGTTCTCCACGGCGCACGGCTTAGCCTTGTCGGCAGCTTTAACTTCGATGTTCACGAGCGATAACTGTCCGTTGTCTGCAGACGGCGTAGTGATATGGAATCCGAAGAAGGCGTCGCCGCTCTTTTCAGCCACGATGCGCATGGTAGTCGATACGTTCTCGGCATTGGCGCTCACGGTCTGCTCGCCCAGCACGGTAGTCATCGCTGTAGCCTTTGCAGCCTCGCCCATAGCCACGGTGAGGTTGTCGTTGTCGAAGGCGCCCTGACGCTTCACGGTGTAGGTGAGGAAGTAGTTCTGACCCTCAACCAAGCCCACAGCCGGCGAGAAGAGCCAGTCGTCAGCCGGACTCTTTGCCGCCGGCTTGCCGCTGTCGTAGGTGATTCCGCCGATGCCTTCGCTCACGCCCCACGTCACTCCGTCGGCGTTAGCGTCAGCGGCAGTCCAGCTTGCCATAGGATCAGCCGCGCTGAAGTCGTCGCTGAACACGGTTGTGCCGGTCTCCACCACCTCGTTCTTCGTCTCGTCGATGCCGAACGCTGTGATGATTACGGCGCTGTTGGTCAACTCGGCAGTAGTGGTGTTGAGGAACGCGAAGCGGTAGACGCCGCTCTCCGCTGGCTCGAATGTAGCCTCGTTCACGTTGTAGCCAAGCTGTTTGAGCTCGAGAATCTGCACGGGTGAGAAGTTCTCCTTCTCCAGGCTTTCGCCCTTGCCCACGGTGAGCGTCATGTGGTAGTTGTCAGACGGATTGCCGAAGAGCTGCACGTTTGTAGCCACCTTATACTTGCAGCCCTTAGTGAGCTGCACGGCAGGCGATACGTAAGCGTCGTCGGCGTCCGACTGTGTTGACGCCATGCCCACACCCGTTCCAGAGAAGAACTGCCATGTGTCGCCGTCGTCGTTATAGTTGCACGCTGTCCATCCGTCGCAAGAAGCCGTGAGGTCGACAACGTACGGGAAAGAATTTATAATAAGAGGTTTGTCGGGTTCAGACGCACCCTTTTCTGTAACAGAGAAAGTGAAAAGGTTGCAGTCGTATGGAGCGTAGTTTTCCGTAGTAGTAGCGTTCAGGGCGAAGTGGTAGTCGCCACTTGCGTCCACCTTCACCTCAGTGGTGATGGCAGCACTCGGGTCATATGTGGTAGGAATCGGCGTGAGTTCGCCTAAAGATGTGTAGGTCGTAACGTCGTCGTCAGACGTGCCGATGTTCAGCGTCAGCGTAATCTCGCTGTTGCGCGCCGCGAAGGTAGTCACCTCGTAGGTCTTGCCCGCTTCGAGCTGTAGCGAAGGCGATACGTACCAGGCGTTGGTGTTAGGCGTGAACGTACTGCTCAGTCCGACGCAGTCGTAATACTTGCCTCCGTCGTAGAAGCCGTGTGCTTTGGTCTTTGCCTCCCAGGTCTTTCCGCCGGTGGTGAGCTGGTTGATACTTGTCCAGCCTTCCTGACTCTGACTGAAGTCTACTGTGTAGGGCACAGCTTGCTGGGCTTGTGTGTTCATGGTAGGAGCCGTGACAGCACAAACTACTGCTGCGCAGGCATAAAGTAAAGTTCTCTCCATATATTTATGTTTAGGATTAAAAATCATAAAACGTCTACATGTAGGTTAATGTTCGGACATGTAGATAGGTAACATTACGTAGGCAAAGGTATTGAATTTAAATTAAGAAAACGATAATTTGCAGACAAAAATTATTATTAAAACGTATAATGCTGTCAAAATAACGATTTTGACAGCATTATACTTATAAATTGACATTCTTTTTTAAGGAAGCACAACCTTCTTCACCGTTCCGTCCGAGTAGCGCACGATGTTCATGCCCTTCTGCGGCGTAGTGATGCGCTGTCCGTCCAAGGTGTAGCGCGCCACCTCTCGGCGGTTGGGGTCGGCGGTAGTGGGGTTGAGAGCTGTAGGTTGCGGTCGCGGCGTGATGACTACGGGGTTGTCGTCGTAGCCCTCAAGCAGGTGGAGGTTCTCTACGGAGCACACCTCCGTAGACTGTTCGCCTATCCATCCGCACATCTGCAGCACGCCGGTCTGCACACGTATGAAGTCGGCGTGAGCGAGCTTCACGGGCTTGCCGTTGCGGTCTACAGCCCAGTCGAGGTCGAACGTGTTGTACGTCGGGTCATCCGTAGGCGCGGCGTCGACGTAGCCGTACGAGTCGGCAGCATAGCGGTAGCTTATCCAGTTCTGCGGATTGTCGGCGTCCGTTCCGTCGCCTCCGCGGTTGATGGTGTTATCGGGCAGTCGCGATCCGCTGAACGTCAGTTCGTCAGCGTCCGCCCACGTGGGATAGTACGACTGGTTGTGGTACACGTTCTTCATCATGTAGCCCACGGTGTCGCGCTCAGCGCCGTTGCGGTCGATCCACTCGGCGCGGAACTGTATGTAGCGGTCGTAGACTGAGTAGGGCAGCGTGTGTTCGCCCTGCTCTGCGTCGGGACGCTGGTAGGTGACAGTGACGTTCGGCGTAGAGGTGGTGTAGTATTCGGAGCCAGCCAGCTCGTACCACTCGGCTGTCTCTGGCGATGTGCCCACGCCGGCGTACACAATGCCCGGCTCTATCGACCCGCCGATGGTGGCTGCGCCGTATATTGGGTCGGCTGCGGCGTAGTAGGCGTTGCCGAGGATGCGCAGGTCGGAGCCGCGCTTGTTGGCTATGGGCTCAGAGAAGCCGAAGGTGATGTAGCCGCCGAAGGCTCCGAGCGTGACGGGGAGGTTGTCGGCGAATTGCGCTTCGCACGCCTGAAGGCGTTCGGCGTTGCTCATCGTGGCGTCGATGGCGGGCAGAGTGCCCACGAACTGACCCGGTGCGGGGCAGTATTCGAGCACTTTCACGTGTTGTGTTGTCTGTGCCGCTGCCAGCATGGGCAGGGCGAGGAGTATCATTGTTGTTTTCATAATCTTGTTTTTTTCCAGGGGGTGCAGCAGTCTCTGCTGCACCAACCAAGTAAGTTGTTCTGTGTGTTCTGCGTGTTCCGTGGGAATATTTGTTCTCCCACAGATTTCACGGAATTCACAGAACAGACTGGCAGAGGATGTTCTCCCACAGATTTCACTGATTCTCACAGATGGTGTGTGTTTGGAGTTCTGTGTGTTCTGCGTGTTCCGTGGGACCTCCTACGCCCCCAGTGGATCTGTGAAAATCTGTGCAATCTGTGGGAGGATTATTTCGGTTGCGTGGGTCATTGCTCTGTTGGTGCCTTCTGCTCTGTTGGTGCACTTGAGACAAGTGCACCCCCTACAGCGCTACGAAGCGGCTGGGGTTTACGCCGCGCAGCAGGAATCTGTTGAGCAGCGCGCCGTCGGCGCCGAACTCGTAGACATAGCCGTTGGTGGCGTAGGCGCGGGCGTCGGAGACGTACATGTGGGCGGAGAGGGGCGAGATGTAGAGCGCGTAGGGCGACTGCATCGAGGCTATCACGGAGTCGGCGGCGGCGTAGTCGGCGAGACCCTCAGCGGCTGTGAGCGAGGGCAGGGCGATGGTGTGCGTAGAGTAGGCGTACTCGCCCGTGAGATGCGAGTAGGCAGAGCCGAGACAGTAGAACCTGCCCTGCGCCGCGCAGCAGTACGTAGACGGGAAGTCGTAGACGCGGAACTCCTCCGACGCCATGTTCAGCACCACCGTGTGCGGCGGCGTGTTGTACATGTCGCCGGCGGCATTGATGCACAGCCACTCGCGCCACTGCGCCACCGCACCATACAGATTCTTGCAGCCCGTGTCGATGCGTCGCAGCTCGCGCATGGTCTGCGCGTCGACAACAGAGACGGTCTGCTCGTAGCCGTGGTCTTGCGTCTGCGTGCTGTAGCCGCCCGTGTTGGCTACGTAGAGGCGCCCGTCGTAGTAGGCTATGCCCTCCGGCTCGTAGCCCACGTGGCAGGTGTCGACCACGAGCTTCGTGCGGAGGTCTATCTTCGCCACATATCCGCGGTCGGCGTACGACGTTACGTAGAGGAATCCGCTGTGGTCGGTAGCCAGACGGCGGTTGTTGGGTATGTTCTCCGTGGCGGCGATGGCGGTGCCGTCGGGTCGTATGTACTGCACTATGTTCGACCAGTTGACGGATATTGCAATCAGCGTGTCGTTCACCTGCAGAATGTCGTTCGCCGTGTCGCCGAGTCGCTCGCCGGGGTTCTGCTGCTGAAACCAATGATTGGTGAGCACGCCGTGGTCGAGCAGCGAGATGGAGGCGTTGTTCATGCCCCACAGACCCTCGCAGAGGATGAGCAGGCGGTCGTCGTTGGCGGTAGGCTCACCCTTCGTGGGCGTGTCGTCGGCAGGCTCGAGCGAGCAGGCTGCGAGGAGCATGGCGCAGAGCGCGCAGAGGAATGATTTATATATGGAGCAGATGTTCATAAATCGTTTTTTGATTTTGCAAAGATACAATATTTAGTTGTAAACCGCAGTTGCAGACCATGCAAATATCGTACTCGGAAACTTCAACGAAAATCTTCATTCTGGAGAATCGGAAACCCGAAATTGAGCGTTTTTGAACTTTCGGCAGGCTCGAAAACCATAAAAACCTACACTTTTCGATGTAAAACGACGCTTTTTGCAAACTTATCGTGAGACTTTACCGTGTAAAAGCATAGCTATTACCATGTAAAGTCTCACGAAATGCAGGGTTTTTCTTAGCAAAAAACTGCACACTTTCTGACGAAACGCTGCAAGGCTTTGTAACAGAGATTCTTACGGCTGCACGCTCAAAACTCGCAAAAAACGAGTAACAGATTTTGTTTTTGATTTTTCGCGAGATATGAGCGGTCAGAAACGGCAAATATCGTCTTGGCAAAAAGTGTGCCATACTTTTTTAGAACAGCCATTGCACGGTAGCCTTCCAGTTGCGTCCGGGCATAGGGTAGCGCTTCACCACCTCGTGGCGCGAGTCGCCGAGGTTGTTGCACTCCAGGGTGGCTTGCAGCGAGTGGCGTCGTATGCGGAAGCGCTTGTTCAGCTTGAGGTCTACGGTCTGCCATGCGCCCAGCAGGTCGTCGCGGTTGTTGGAGATGAGCGCAAAGCGTTCGCCCGTGTAGAGCCACGAGGTGCAGAGGCTCCATCCGTCGTAGGCGAGGTCAACGATGAGTGAGGCGCTGTGCAGCGGCGAGTAGGGTATGGTGTTGCGATACTCGGGGTCGTCGGGTGCGGAGTAGTCGCGGTCGCGCTGGCAGGTGTAGTTTGCCGAGGCTGAGGCTGAGAACTTGCCCCACGTGCGGTCGTATCCCGCCGTAGCGGAGAGACCCAGCGACTTCACCAAGCCGAAGTTGACCATCGACCAGCGAAACTGGCATTTCATCGGTATAGCCACAATCTTATCCTCGATGCGGTTGTAGTAGGCGTCGAGGGCGAGGTGAAGATGGCGGTCCTTGTAGTCGACACCGAGGTCGAACTGCGAGGTGTACTCGGGGCGCAGCTGCGCGTTGCCCACGAGCGTATAATAGAGGTCGTTTAGTGTTGGTGCGCGGAAGATGCGCTTGTGGAACGCGCGCACGGTGAAGGCACGGCGATGCCACGAGGCGAGGAACATCGGCGTGAAGCGCGAGAGCGCGGCAGCGCTCTGCGCGGAGCGTGCCGAGTGGTCGCCGATATGGGTGTAGAGCAGGGCTATGTTGCCCTCGAAACCACGGTATGAAGCGATGGCAGAGAGCAGCGACTTAGAGTCGAGACGGTAGACATACGCCGAGCGGTAGACGTCGGTCGTAAGGTCGCTCCAGCGCAGGTCGGTGCTCGCCGTCAGCGAGAGCCAGCTCGAGTTCCATGCCGCAGCCACAGACGCGTATAGATCCTGCTGGCGGTAGTGATTGTCGCAGTACATCGTGGCGGCGTTTGTCGACGGGTCTTGCAGATAGCGCAACCAGTCGTAGGCGTACTTCAGGTTGGTCTTCAGCGAGAAGCGGTCCCATGCGTGGCGGTATGACGACTGCACGAAGAAGTTGCGGTCCCACTGGCGGTCGGTAGAGTCCCACTGGTCGGAGAGTCGGCGCACAACCGGACCGGGCAGTCCGCGCTCTGAACTGTAATAGTAGGCGTGCGCCGTGAAGCCCTTGTAGAAGCCCGCCGCCTCGATGCGGTAGAAACTGATGTCGGAGTTGCGTCGTTTGCCCACGGTGTCCTCAGAAGCTGACTGGAAGCGGAACGGATAGTCGCCGTCGGTGCGCTGATATTCGGCGTCGACGAAGAGGATGTTCTTAAAGGAAAGGTACGCCTTCAGCTTCTGCAGACCGAACGACCCCGTGCCGTATTCGACGGAGAGCGCCGTAGAGTCGGGTCGGCGCGTCTGCAGGTAGACCGTAGCCGCAGAAGCATACTCCGACGCCGACTGCAGTCGCTCGTTGCGGTTGGCGTTGTAGAGCGCCACCGACTCCATATTGCTCAGCGAGTAGCGTCCGAGGTCTATCTGTCCGTTCTGCGCGTTCGTAATACGTATGCCGTCGAGATACACGCCCACGTGCTGCGATCCGAGCGACCGCACGTTCACGGTCTTCAGTCCGCCCAGTCCGCCGTAGTCTTTTATCTGCACGCCCGAGAAATACTTCAGCGCGTCTGCCACCGACGTCGTCGATAGATTCTGCAGCGCTGTTCCCGCAAGCGTCTGCGACGGGGTGAGATAATGAGGGCGCACGCCCACAACCGCCACGTCTCGAATCGTGTGAACCGAGTCGAGACGTGAGGTCTGGGCGTGCGCCGATATCACTATAGAAAAGAGTAGTATTATGAAGAGTATTATTCGCATTTTGTTTGGGGTGCTTATTCGCAATTATCCGTAGCGGAGGTCTCCGGCCTCCGCAGCAATCAGCTATACTAATTAGTATCAGACTTGGTGC
>ERZ1026886.24-NODE-24-length-66478-cov-11.013143_pt1 | contig 66478 bp, 50 predicted proteins | sample MGYA00380173_ERZ1026886 | MGnify/ENA primary metagenome ERZ1026886 (study PRJEB33269, sample SAMEA4719809) | human gut metagenome | biome: human-associated habitat; feature: organic feature; material: feces | place: Cameroon | collected 2013-10 ... | reverse complement strand
TTCGAAAGCCTCGAAAAGAGTCTTTCCGGCAGGAATCATCCCTAATCCTTTCTCTTTCAGTTCCCGAGTATCATCTACGGAGAATGAGTTGCCCTCAATGGCGCACGAATGGGTGGAGAAGAGTACTTCGTTGTATTTCACGTACTCTACTCTATCCATTTTATTGATAATCGAGGTTTGATATTTGCGTCTCAACTCCTCGTATTCCTTGATTTCCTTTTCGAATGCCATAAACTTCAGTTTTTTGTGTGGACAAAAATACGATATTCATGGATAAGCACCAAACTTTTCTCTCAAAAATTGGAAACTATCCTCGAAAAAGTGTAGCTTTCTTTGATTTTAATCCTCGAAAACCATTACTTTTGCAATCATCTGTACCAAGCTTAATCACAAGCCCAACACAGATGACAAAACAACAAGACAAGATGAAGAAGGTTATATTGTTTTTAGCTTTGATTTTGGCTCTGATTTATTGTCCAGTCAATGCAGCCAAAAGGATGACAAGCATAGAGCCGGTAGGTGAGATTCCTTTTACAATAGGTGACGACGGACGCATTTATGTCACAGCATTTGTGAATGGTTCCGACTCATTGAACTTCTTGGTTGACACAGGTGCTACAACCATAACTCTGAACACTAACTCCAGAAAACTGAAAGGATTAATACACGAGAAAGATACGGTTGATAATATGGGAACCACTGGCTTCAATAAAGTTACAGCGAGCCATGACAACTCGCTGACTATAGGAACCATACAATACGACAAGGCTGAATGTGTGAATATCCCTTTCTCTCAAAATATGTGGGACGGTGTGTTAGGACTTAACGGACTTAGTGCGTTCAACATCGAAATCAACTACGACAAGCATAAGATATACTGCTATCCCAAAGACAGTGCGTTGGTGTTGATGTCTGAATCATATGTTGTTCTGCCATTCGCATATAAATATGATGTTCCGTTTATAGAGATACCTATTAAACTCAATGAATCAACATACCGACTACAACTCGAAGTGGACACGGGTTCCGACCGCATTATCGATCTTAGCACTACGTTCGTGAATAGAAATCGTCTTCTTGGCACAAAGAAGCCGTTTGCCATATCACGCATAACAAGCTCCGACGGTGGCAGCGGTGAACTGAAGAATGTCTATTTTGACGAAGTAAGGGTAGGGCAATATGTTCTGCCCAAAATCCCTGGAGCTTTCTCCACTCTTAATTCTGGTATGCTGAACGAGAAAGACGTGGATGGAATGATAGGCAACAACTTCCTGAAACGTTTCAATATGCTGATAGATTTCAAGAGTAAAAAGATGTATCTACAGCCTAATAATTTGATGTATACTCCTTTCTACGACTTTTTGGTGAGATAGAGCGAGGCATATCTGAAGGCGAAGAATATAGATGAATTCTATCTTTGCCTAGGGGCAAAAGTATTTCTGCCTAGGGGCAAAGATGTTTTTGCTTGCAGTCAAAAGTGTTTTTGACTATAGGCAAAAATGAGTGTGCTTGAAGAGAAAAGTAAGTTGAATAGTAGAGATATCCATAAAACTTCATTAACAACAAGCCCATTGGCAGAATTAAGTATGCACTAAATTAATTCCGCCAACGGGTTGGATGAGTAAAATATTGTCTTATGGGAGTAATGGTACCATATATATGGGTAGGCAGAGCACATTACCGTCTTTTTTCAAGTCCTTGGTGTAAACTAAGTATTTGTGCCCTGTCCTAGAACTGTATTTATCGGAAAACTGGTCGAGAGAAGCATGAGACTTATAGCCAGAAGACTTTACTTCTATAGGACTAATTTTGCTCCCATCAGCTTGCAAGAAATCGATTTCGTAATATCCTTTTCCGTCACGCTTGATTATGGTATGGTAATACAAGTCCTTGCCAGAAGCCCTGAGCATTTGGGCTACTACATTCTCATAGATGTACCCTAAATTGGTGTCTAATTTGTCGCTCAGCAATTTGTTGTAGATGATGTTGTCTGTAAATTTTTTAGAATTATAAGCCAATGTGACAAAGAGCCCCGTATCAGAAGTGTACATCTTGTATCGTTGCAAATCTTTTGTAAGTGCTAAATCAACATTGGGGTCGTTGGAATGGTAGGCTATGTTTGTCACTCTGGATTCTTCCATCAGTTGGATAATGTCGCTAACCCTGTCTTGTTTTTCTCCTGGGATGACAGTTGAGATAGTGTATCGTGAGGCATTCTTGCTCAGTTGTGAAGGTATAGCATCGAACATAGCGGTGGCTTTGCCCGATGTGTCTATCTTTCTGAGGTCTTCTTCGTAAAGGGCGATGATGTCTCGCTTTACTGTGTCTACTGCGCTAAGGTCATTTGTTTTGATGTATTTGTCTACGGCTTGTGGCATTCCACCGACCAGCATATATAGTCTGAAGTCTCTCATCAGTTTACGGTGGGTTGCTTCGCCGAGAGGTTGCTTTTGCTCAAGTACAGTTTTTAGCAGAGTAAATGTTACGTTGTCGCCCATAGCCCATCTGAACTCTTCGAAGTCCATAGGGTGCATAGTGATTCGTGTCTCCTCGCTAGGAATGATAATGTTTTGTACATTCTTGCGGATGGAGATGAGTGAGCCAGTCTCTATATAGTCGTATCGATGGTCTTTTACTAGATGCTTGATGGCTTGTCGTGCCTTAGGATTATTTTGCACTTCATCAAAAATGATGAGAGATTTTCGCTCCTTCAAACTGACGTTGTAGTTAAGCTGTAAACGCAGAAATATGTAGTTAAGGTCAGAAAGGTCATTGAACAGGTTGTTGATTTCTGTAGCTGTTTTCGAGAAATCCACCAATATATATGAAGAGTATTCGTTTTTTGCGAATTCTTCTACAATGGTGGACTTGCCGATTCGTCTCGCTCCTTCTATTAAGAGGGCGGTTTCTCCCTGTCGCTCTTCTTTCCATTTGAGCATCTCTTGGTATATTTTCCTTTTGAATACATTTGTTTGTTCCATATTTTACTTGTAATTAATGATTTACGTGTGCAAAGATAAGGCTTTTGCCGAAATCCGCAAAATGTTTTAATTCCGTTTTGCCGAAATCCGTAAAATGTTTTAATTCCGTTTTGCCGAAATCCGTAAAATGTTTTATGGTAAAAATGCCGAAATCCGTAAAATGTTTGCCTATATTAGAAGAGAAAAGGAAGTTGAAGAGTAGAAATATCCTCATGAATTTATGTCATAATGAATCTCCTAAGTCATGCTGTACTTGGGAGATTCTTGCGCTTTTTTGAGGCTTATCCTCGAAAAAGTGTTGTTTTTATTGGTTTTTATCATCGAAAAAGTGTATCCTCCTTCAGAAATCCGCAAAATGTCTGGTGTAATCTAACAAGATAATTGTATCGTTAAGGGATGACGATGCGGAACGTGGTGATGCCATGCGCCTTGTCCTGACGTAGCGAAAGGCTGCCTCCGCTTACTCGCATGATTTGGCGGGATAGGGAGAGACCGATGCCGCTTCCTTCGTGCTTAGTGGTGAAGAAAGGAATGAAGATGTGGGAGGCTATGTCGTCGGGGATAAGATCGGCGTTGTTGCTTACGTCGATGATGACGGATTCCTGCTCGTTGGTGTAGGCGTGGAGGCGGATGAATGGTTTGGTGGTCGGGATGGATTGCAAGTCATTGAAAGCCTCTACGGCATTCTTCAGAAGATTTGTCACTACGTGTGAGATGAGACTCTCGTCGGCATAAACCAACAAGTCCTTTGGCGTTACCGCTATTTCCACTTCGCGATTGCAAAGCATTGCCATACGTTCAAGGAATGGCTCCACATAGAAGAGGGCGGGTTGAGGCTTGGGCACATGAGTGAAACGGCGATAGTTGTTGACGAATGCCAAGAGTTCGGTTCCGGTTTTATGTATGGTTTCCAAGCCTTGCTTCAATTTTGCTTGCTCTGCAGATGACGATTTGGCTGTATACAGTTCTTCGCTACCCAATTCTTTCAGTAGGGTCTCGCTGAGTGAAGTCACGGGTGTGATAGTGTTCATGATTTCGTGAGTGAGCACACGAATCAGCTTAATCCATGAGTCCACCTCTTGGTTGCTAAGCTCATGGCTTACGTCGCTCAGGGCGATGATGCGCACATGCTTGCCCTTCAGCATGGCTTGCGTCTCGTGCTTAGCCAGATGCTCGTCCTTTAGTTTCTCTCTTACCTGATTGATGTGTGTGAGCACGTCGATGTCGAGCAATCGGAGAGCAGCCTGGTTGTGCTGCAGGATGTTGTCCTGACTGTCCACCACCATTATGCCAGTATCCACCGCATTCAGTATCTGCTCGTAATATTTCTCCCGCTCCATCTGCTCCTCCCTTGTATGCTGCAGGAAAAGCTTGATGCGGTTAAGAGATTGGTGCAGAATCTTGTCCTCCTTATTCCTCTTTTCTGTGGGGAAGTTGAAGGAGAAGTCGCCATTGTCAATGGCATCAAAAAGGAACCTTACCTTCTTGATGTTGCGACGATAGTGGCGGTAGAGGCGAACATAGCCCACTACAGCCACAAGCAAAACCACTATGAAGACAATCAGTTTATAGTCCATATCGCTTGATCTTATTATAAAGCGTCTGACGGGAAATGCCCAGCCTTGCTGCCACCACCGACAGATTGCCCTCGCATTCCTTGATGGTTTTCTCTATCATGCGACTCTCCATCTCGTCGAGCGTCTGCACCTCCTCCAATGGCTTCTCCCTTCTCGTTTGGTTGCCACCGTCGATATCCTCAGCCGAAATCATTCCGCCGTCGGACAATATCACGGCTTTCTCGATGGCGTGCTGAAGCTCACGGATATTGCCATACCAAGGCAGGCTGGTGAGCTTCTTCTCTGCCTCATACGAGAAGCGAAGGTTAGTCTTGTTGTAAATGTCGCCATACTGACGAAGGAATCGGTTGGCGAGCGGCACGATGTCAGCCTTTCTCTGTCTGAGGGCTGGCAGTTCCAGGTGGATAGTGTTGATACGATAGAGCAAATCCTCTCTGAATTCGCCGTCGTTAACCATCTGCTGCAGATTGCGGTTGGTGGCGCAGACCAGTCGGACATCCACGGGTATCTGAGTGGAGCCACCCACTCTCACGATGCTTCTGCGTTGCAGGGCGGTGAGGAGCTTTGCCTGAAGGCTATACGAGAGGTTTCCGATTTCGTCCAGAAAGATGGTGCTGCCATCCGCCAGCTCAAACTTGCCCGGTTTGTCCACCTTGGCATCCGTAAATGCGCCCTTTACATGACCGAACAGTTCGCTTTCGAAAAGGGTTTCCGAAATGGCTCCCATGTCCACCGGCAGCATCTTCTTACCGCTGCGAGCCGACAACCGATGAATCTCGTTAGCCAATACCTCCTTGCCCGTACCGTTCTCGCCCGTGATAAGGATGTTGGCATCGGTGGCTGCCACCTTCTCCACCACGTGTCTCAAATTGGTCATCACCTCGCTCTCTCCCCAGTACATCATGCCTTGCGCATTCTTTCCTCCAAGCTTGCCCGCGGCTTTGTCCGCAGCCTTGTTCTTGTCTCTTGCCTCCGTCAATGTGCTGATCATCTTCCCGTTTTCGAAAGGCTTGACGATGAAGTCGGCTGCACCTTCCTTGATGCCCGTTACGGCAAGCTGTATGTCGGCATAAGCGGTGAAGAGCACCACCTCGGTTTTCGGACTAAGGCTCTTGATTTCTCTGAGCCAGAAGAGTCCCTCGTTCCCCGAATTGATGCCACTCGAAAAGTTCATGTCGAGCAAAACCACGTCAGGATGTTCCTCTCTGAGTTTGGCAGGAATTGAGTTAGGGTTGGCTATAGTGATGATATTGGCGAATACGGGTTCGAGCAACATCCTCACCGTAGTGAGAATATTGCGGTTGTCATCAACAATAAGTATCGTTCCTTGTTTCTTTATCATGGTAACAAAGCTACAAAATATCATCGAGAAAAAGCTGCGATTGTCAAATAATTAGACAAAAAATAATTGCAATCCAAACAACAATAATAGCTTGAATCATAAGATATCCTCGGAACCACGCACGTTTTCCAAGGGACTTTTCTTGAAGCCACGCACGTTTTCCAAGGGACTTTTCTTGAAGCCACGCACGTTTTCCAAGGGACTTTTATTTTGCAAAGATATAATAAAATGCTGAGAAAGCAATGATTAAAGTACGAAAAAGCTGCTATCTCCCTTTTTGTTTATGTCAAACAATTGTCCTATTATTGAAAATATTTACCAAAAAGGTATTAGTTCTTCAATATTTATTGTTAATTTTGCGTTCATGAGAAAAATCTGTATAAACAACCGAGATGAAATGATAATGCTGTTTGTCGATAATATTGCGTATATATTGGCAGATGGCAATTATACGAAAATATGTTATATAGGAGGGCTGACAACGGTTCTGTCGTTAGGAATATCTAAGATTGAGGCAATGCTTTCACGGGCTTATCCAAAGGGAACCATAAGTCCATTTATACGTCTTGGAAGAAGTGTCATAATCAATCAGATGTTTCTATACAATATTAATCTTCAGAAGCAACATGTTGTTTTGTCAGATTGTCTCAAAAATTCGATAACGCTAAAACTGCCTAAGCCTTTGCTTAAGAAATATAAGGATATGGTAAGCCAAGCAACCTAAAGATTAAAAACAATTATGAAAGAAGTTATAATAGGCAAGGAGGGAACACAGAAGTTTTCTATATCTGCCTCAAGAGTAAGCAGACAGCATGCCAAGATAACGGTGTCAGACAGTGGACATTGGACTCTCGAAGATCTTAATTCCACCAACGGCACATATATTATAGACGACAACGATGAACTGGTTCAGATAAAGAATGTGGAGATATCTGAATTTACACGTATTGTCCTTGCCGATCAGACCAGCATGGGATTTACATTCTATGCCCATCATATTCTTGAGGACGACCCTAAAAACTACAAGACAGAATTCCTGCATGTTCTTCAGATTCATGATAAGGCTATAAAGGAAAAGACAGAGATTGATGCCAAGATACAGAAAAAGAATATGATGAGATATCTGCCTGGTGTCATATCTGCAGTAATAGGCTTGGTTCTCACGCTCTTTCTTCCGTTTCATCAGAAGGTTTACGGAGTGGCAGTAACGGCTGTGTTTACGGCTTTGCTTCAAGCTGTTATCAATATCTATCTTGGTAAAGACTCGAAGTTGAAGAAGTTCAACGCCAAATACTCCAACAAGCTTATTTGCCCTTGTTGTTCAAAACCATTGACAGAAATAGAATTCAAGAACCAGATGTGCAGTAGGTGTAAGGCCCATGCATAAAATGAAACACTACATACAAATTATGAAAAGACTATTCACTGCTATTATTTTTATGCTTCTGCTTTGTGTTACGGCAGAAGCCCAGAAAACGTATGCTGTCATCACAGGTGTGTCAAACTATGAAGGTGATGCCAATGACCTTCGCCAATCCACTAAGGATGCCAAGCGCCTTGCGTCACTGTATAAGTCGAAAGGTGCCACGGTGGTGTTGCTTACATCTAAGAACGCCACGCGTGCTAATGTCATAGCTGCCATACGAAAGGTAAAGGCTACGGCCAATCCCAATGACCACATCGTATTCTCGTACAGCGGTCATGGCATGGAGAATTATATCTGCACCTATACTACGGCTGGATCGAAGATGCTTTCTTACAACGAGTTGTTCAGTGAGTTAGACAAGTGTCAGGCAAAGGACATTGTCTGCTACATAGACGCCTGCTTTTCTGGAAGTGCTACTGCCTACATGAATACCAAGAGCTTTGACAATAGCAAGGATTTTGAAAAATATCAGTCTTGGCAGGTTACTTTAAAGTCCAACCCACGATATATAGTCTTTCTCTCGTCTCGCGCTGACGAATTATCTGCTGAAAGTCCGCTTGTCGGTTCTGGCTTCCTCACCAACGGTGTTGTCAAGGGATTGCAGGGTAAGGCAGATAGCAATGAAGACAAGAACATAACAGTCATTGAACTGTTTAAGTATGTTCACAAGGACGTGCAGTTGCATAACAAGAAACAGCATCCGCAGCTTGTGACATCCAAGGTTTTATACGACAATGTATTGATGAGTTGGTAAGGATGTTGATATGGAAGAAGCTAACAAGAAAGCCATTATTTCAGCCAAGTGTCCTAAGTGCGGACAGGTGGTGAGATTCTATATGCCTGAGCAGAAAGATGTCGTAAAACTGAAATGTCCCAATCAGCAATGCGGACATATCTTTGGTGTGAAAGTGGAGCAAAAGGAATCGCATCCTGTTACCGACGCCATTATCAATACTGGCGGCACACCCTCTGGTGTTATAGCGCGTCTGTTGCAGAAGAAGCGGCATTTCTACAACAAGGATAAGTTTCATGAGCTGCATTTGGGTGATAATACAGTAGGAATGTTCGATCCGCAGTCGCCTTCGGACATTATGATAGAGGATGACCGTACCATCAGCCATCGCTCAATCACTATCACTGTTGAGGCTGTTGGCAGCGCATATAAGTATCTGCTTACTATCAATCGTGCCAAGAATCCCGTCTCTCTCTCCGGCAATAACCTCACCGAGGGAACTTCTATTTATATCCAACCTGACCAGGACTTTGTGCTTGGCAGAACCCATTTTTGTCTTTCCGAATAAAACAATATGATACAGAATACCCTACCTGTCGGCTCTACTCTAAGAGGAGCTGTAGTTTACACCATAGCGGAGCATTTACATAATGGTGGCTTTGGCATCACCTATCGTGCCACAGCCCAAATCATGGTGGGCAACATTCCGCAGACTGCCACATTCACCATTAAGGAGTTCTTTATGGGCAGGATTTGCTCGCGTGATGTTGATGGCAATGTCGTTGTGGTTGCCGAAAACCAGCAGGCTTTTCTGGCTGCCAAGGCTGACTTCAAGAGTGAGGCAGAGATTCTGCACTCGCTCAAGCACGACAACATAGTGCCAGTGAACGAGGTGTTCGAGCAGAACAACACTGTGTATTATGTTATGAGCTATCTCGGCAACGTCTCGCTCTATCAGTATGTGGCTGAGAATGGGGGATTGCTGTCGGAAGCTAAGGCTAAGCAGATAATCATGCCTCTCACGAGTGCTCTTGCCTATCTGCACAACCGCAACATCCTGCATCTCGACATCAAGCCTGACAACATCATGATGGTAAGGCTGGGGGATGTCGTAAAGCCAGTATTGATTGACTTCGGGCAAGCCATGTATTTCGTCAATGGCAAACCTAAAAAGGATAAGGGCATCAGAGGCTATTCCAAGGGTTATTCTCCTTTGGAACAGAAGCAGAATGTCTGCACCTTCTCTCCCTCGCTTGACATCTATTCGCTTGCTGCCACTTTGCTCTATATGCTTAGTGGCAAGGACCCGTGTGACGCTGAAGAGCAAAGCGTCCACAAGATTTACAGGGCATTGCCCGAATCCTTGTCGCAAAATATGGCTGAAGGGGTTGTGTGTGGCTTACAGAAAGAGGCTGCTGATCGTCCTAAGGATATCGCGTCGTTCCAGAACATTCTGCTTCATGGCAAGCCGTCCGCTGACAGCCACTCGTCTGCTGATACTGGTGGTGGAGGCGCTATACAGACAGATGCCATTTTGCCAGACAACCATAAGTCGTTGCCCATTACCAGGATTGTTGTCTCCGTAGCATGCGTGGCTGCTTTGGCATTGGGAGGTTGGTTTGCTTTTGATCGTATGCAGAGCAAGTCTGCAGCTGATGAAGAGTGGCAAGTCGAACAAGAATTAGATTCCATTTTTAGGGCACACCATGAGAAGAAGAAAATCGACATTATAGTATCTCCTCCAGCTAAAGAGGATGAGACTGATATGTCTAATTCTAATAATGTAGAGCAAAAGAAACAAACGCCTGCTTCCTCAAAGCCGTCGCCTTCTTCAGATCCATCCCCTGCTCTTTCTCCAAAGCCAACTCCAAAAACAGCGTCAGATTCTTCTCCAAAGTCTGGCACCGTCAACCTCGGTTATGCCACATGGACAGGCGGGCTGCTCAATGGCAAACCACATGGTAAGGGCACTATGAAGTTCAATAGCTCTCATGCCGTTAGCGGATGCTCTATGATGCCTCAGGCTGGCGACTATATCATTGGCTATTGCGAGAATGGAGTGATTCAGAATGGTGGACTTTATCGTGATGGAAAGAAGATAGACACCGTCCTAAGATAACAACCTGAAAAAAATCAAGACAAAACTTCAATGCATAAATTAATATTATCTCTTACGCTACTCTTTACATTCATTTCCTCAGCTCTTGCTCAGGAACTGACCGTAAAGTCCTTTAAGATGGCAGAGGGCGACCTGACCGCACAGACTCAGCCTCGTAAGGACCTTAACGACCGCAACTGTGCGCTCATCAAGGTGGGCATCGCTCTTGACGGTGTTAAGTTTGATGGTAGCGTCATGGGTGAGCCCGTTCAGAAATTGGGCGAGTATTGGGTGTATATGCCTAAGGGTGTCTCTATGCTTCAGGTTCTGCACAGGAACTACACTCCCCTTATGGTCAATTTCTACGACTATGGTGTTGGCAAGGTGGAGAGTGGAATGACATACATCCTTACGTTGTCAAAACCTTCAGGCAGCACAGAGTCTGTTGATGCTGGAGGCAACTTCTATGCGCTCACCGTAAACCCAAAGAATGCTGTTGTCACCATCGACGGCAATCAGCAGACGGTATCTACTGACGGTGCTTATTCTGCCATGCTTCCTTATGGCAGTCATACATATAAGGTGGAGGCAGGAGGTTATATCTCCAAGAGTGGCTCGTTCACTATCAGCAGCAGCGACATGACTCCCATCAATGTCAGCCTTGTCTCTGCTATGGCTTCTGTCTCTGTCACTTGTCCCACACCTGCCGTGTCGCTATATGTCGACAAGAAATCCGTTGGTGTGGCTCCTTGGAGCGGCTCTTTAAAGGAAGGTATGCACCTTATCGAGGCAAAGAAGGAGGGCTACCGCAGTCAGCAGCGCACCATCAATCTGTCTCAACAACAGAAACTGGATGTGGCTTTTACAGAACTCACAGCCATACAGGGCAACCTTTCAGTAAACTATAAGCCATTTGGTGCTGATGTCTATATTGATGGCAATAAAGTTGGACAAACCCCACGTGTGTTTAATGGCTTATTGGTGGGCAATCATAAAGTAGAAATAAAAAAGGACGGATATGGTAAGGATAGCAAGACCGTGAACATATTGGAGGGTCAGACTGCTACTTTAGCTGGCGTGTTGACAACTAATACTACTGCTTCCTCTACTACAGGCTCATCGTTGTCTGGCAATACAATAACCATTCCTGTAAAGGATGGCATAAGCATCGAGATGGTTCGTGTTGAGGCAGGAACGTTTGCAATGGGGGCGACACCTGAGATGAAGGAACCGTTTAATTGGGAAAAACCAGTACATCAAGTAACTCTGACCAACGATTATTATATAGGTAAATACGAGGTTACTCAGGCTTTGTGGAAAGCTGTGATGGGTAAGAATCCTTCAAAATTCAAGGGTGACAACTTGCCTGTAGAGCAGGTTAGTTGGAATGATTGTCAAGAATTCCTGAGCAAGTTGAATAGTATAACTGGCAAGACATTCCGTCTTCCTACAGAAGCTGAATGGGAATATGCAGCTCGTGGCGGAAAGAAAAGAAGGGGGTATCAGTATAGCGGCAGCAGTAACCTTTCTGATGTGGCTTGGTATTGGGTTAATAGCGTTAATAGCGACAGCAAAACTCATGCTGTAGGTTCTAAGCAAGCAAATGAATTAGGGATATATGATATGAGTGGTAACGTGGGGGAATGGTGTCAAGATTGGTACGGTTTTTACAGTAGTTCCTCACAGCTAAATCCTACAGGGGCTACCAGTGGGTCTAACCGCGTGAGCCGTGGGGGGAGCTGGAACAACGGTACCAGGCTCTGTCGCTCGTCATACCGTGACTGCAATTCACCTGACTACCGCGACGACTACCTTGGTTTTCGCCTGGTCCTCTCCGAGTAACGACTTCTTGTTTTGAGTTATCCACTCTTATTATTAATGTCCTAAGCCGTTGAGTAAATCTGGCAAAGCCGGAAAACAAACAAATATAATTATATGCATAAAATACTTCTATCTATCGTCTTGTTCTTTGCTGCAATATCGTCAGCTATTGCGCAAAAGCTCACAGTCGAGTCCTTTAAGCTTGCAGGAAGCGACCTTACTGCCCAAACTCAGCCACGCAAAGATCTTAACGACCGCAACTGTGCTGTTGTGAAGGTACAGTTTGTGGGTGAGTTGGTCAACATTGAGGGTAATGTCATTATGCCTTTGGTGAAGCGCAATAACGAGACGTGGGTGTATATGCCGCAGAACACTCGTCAGATGAATGTCATAACCAAGAACTTTCTGCCTCTGATGGTGACCTTCGCAGACTATGGCATTGAGTGTTTGGAGAGCAACCGCACGTATGTGCTTACGCTTTTGGGTGGCAGTCAACAACAAGCGCAGCAGTCGCAAACTCTTACAATAAAATATTCCCCAAGTTCTGCCACTGTGCTTGTGGACAACAAGATGGTGAAGGGCATGAATGGTGTGGCAAAGACAACATTGCCAGTAGGTCAGCACTCGTATATTGTGGCTTGCGATGGATATGAATCGGAAGAAGGAACTGTAAAACTAAAAGCCTCTACTCCAAGCAATCTACAAATAACCTTGTCGAAAGAAGCAATGGCAACGCAACAAAATTCTGTTACTCAACCAACAGTAGTTCAGCAACCAGTGGCGCAAACTTCAGTTACTAACAGTGATAACATTACTATTCCAGTGAAGGATGGCATCAGCATTGATATGGTACGTGTTGAGGCAGGAATGTTTACTATGGGGGCTACACCTGAGATGGAGAATCCATTTGGGGATGAGAAGCCTCCCCATCAAGTAACTCTTACCAACGATTATTATATTGGTAAATACGAGGTAACCCAGGCTTTATGGCAAGCGGTTATGGGCAACAATCCTTCAATTTTCAATTGTGACAACTTGCCAGTAGAGTATGTTAGTTGGGACGACTGTCAGGAATTCATCAGCAAACTGAATAGAATAACTGGCAAAACGTTCCGTCTCCCCACAGAAGCCGAATGGGAATATGCTGCCCGTGGTGGAAACAAGAGCCGAGGTTATCAGTATAGCGGCAGCAATAATATTTCAGATGTAGCTTGGTACGATGGCAATAGCAGAAACATAACTCATATAGTTGGTTCGAAACAAGCTAATGAATTAGGCATATATGATATGAGTGGTAACGTCTATGAATGGTGTCAGGATTGGAAAAGTACTTACAGTAGTTCTTCCCAGGTAAATCCTACTGGTGCTACCAGTGGGTCTAGCCGCGTGTACCGTGGGGGTAGTTGGAACAACACTGCGAGGTTCTGTCGCTCGTCATACAGTTACAGCGTCACGCCTGGCTACCGTTGCATCTTCCTTGGGCTCCGTTTGGCTCTCTCCGAGTAGCGACTTCTTATTTCGAGTTATCCCCTCTTATTATTAATGTCTTAAGTCACAATAACAAACACAAATAAATTATATGCGTAAAATACTTCTATCCATCGTCTTGCTCTTTGCTGCAATATCATCAGTCTTTGCGCAAAAGCTCACAGTCGAGTCTTTCAAGCTTGCTTCAAGCGACCTTACAGCCCAAACTCAGCCACGCAAGGACCTTAACAACCGTAACTGTGCCTTGATAAAAGTTGGTCTCGGACTACAAGGTGTTCAGTTTGAGGGCAGTATTGTCGGAAATGTAGAGAACAAGACTGGAGAGTATTGGGTATATATGCCACAAGGCAACCGTATGCTCAAGGTGAAGCACGCTAACTATGCCCCAGTAATGGTGAACTTTGCTGATTATGGAGTTGAGAAGTTGGAAAGCAACAGAACGTATGAGTTGGTTGTAACTGCTTCTGGTGGAGTGCAAGCTGCTCAAAAACAAAAGTTAACCATACGATATACTCCAAGTTCTGCTACTGTGCTTGTGGATAACAAAATGGTGAAAGGAAAGAATGGGGTTGCACAGACAACATTGCCAGTAGGTCAACACTCTTTTGTTGTGGCTTGCGATGGGTATGAGTCTGAGGAAGGTATGGTAAAGCTTAAGGCTTCTGCGCCGAGCAATCTGCAAATAACGCTGACGAAAGAAGCAACAGCAATACAGCAAAGTCCCCAACCAATAGTGGCTCAGCAACCTGTGGCGCAAACTCCAGTAACTAATGTTGATAATATTTCCATTCCCGTAAAGGATGGTATAAGCATCGATATGGTTCGTGTTGAGGCAGGAACATTCACTATGGGAGCGACAGCGGAGATGAAGGATCCAGATGGTGATGAGAAACCAACTCATCGCGTAACTCTGACCAATGATTATTACATCGGCAAATATGAGGTGACTCAGGCTTTATGGCAAGCCGTGATGGACAACAATCCATCGAGATTTAATGGTGACAACTTGCCAGTAGTGCAAGTTAGTTGGGACGACTGTCAGGACTTCTTGAGCAAGCTGAACCTTATAACCGGCAAGACGTTCCGTCTTCCCACGGAAGCCGAATGGGAATATGCCGCCCGTGGCGGCAACAAAAGCCGAGGGTATCGGTTTAGCGGCAGCAATAATCTTTCTTATGTTGCTTGGTATGATAGAAATAGCAAGAAAAAGACTCATGCCGTTGGTACAAAGCAGCCCAACGAGTTGGGTATATATGATATGAGTGGTAATGTTTGGGAATGGTGTCAGGATTGGTATGGCAAATACAGTAGTTCCTCACAGGTAAATCCTATAGGTATTAATAATGGTTCCAACCGCGTGCGCCGTGGTGGTAGCTGGAGCAGCTTTGACAGGGACTGTCGCTCGTCGTACCGTGGCAGCATCACGCCTGGTTACCGCGACATCAGCCTTGGGCTCCGCCTGGTCCTCTCCGAGTAACGACTTCTTGTCTTGAGTTATCCACTCTTATTATTAATGACATAAGCTTCAAAACGAGATGTTTTTAATAAGGGCTAAAAGGAGAGGCGAGGGACGAGCCTCGGGATAAGCCCTTATTAAAAACATCGAGTAAAATTCCGTTGAAGCCAGAAAAATATATAAAATTTTATGCGTAAAATACTCCTATCCATCGTCTTGTTCTTTGTTGCAATATCGTCAGCTATTGCTCAGAAACTCACGGTCGAGTCCTTTAAGCTTGCAGGAAGTGACCTTACTGCTCAAACTCAGCCACGCAAAGACCTTAACGATTGCAACTGTGCACTCATCAAGGTGGGTGTTGCACTTGATGGGGTGAAGTTTGACGGTAGCATTATGGGCGAGCCCGTTCAGAAGTTGGGCGAGTATTGGGTGTATATGCCCAAAGGTGTTTCTATGCTTCAGGTTCTGCACAGGAACTACACTCCCCTTATGGTCAATTTCTACGACTATGGTATTGGTAAGGTGGAGAGTGGAGAAACGTATGTCTTGACATTGAAAAATCCTAATACTATTACTGAACGTCAAACCCAGAAATTGAGAATAAAATATTCACCAACTACAGCTTCTGTTCTTGTTGACAATAAATTTGTAAAAGGAACGAATGGTGTTGCAGAAGCAACATTGACAGTTGGACAACATTCATATATAGTTGCTTGTGATGGATATGAGTCTGAGGAAGGTTCTGTAAAACTTAAGGCCTCCGCTCCAAGTACAATCCAGATTGCTTTACTTAAGGAATCTACAGCAAACAATGATATTGTCGTAAATAATAACACTCAGAATGACGAACAACAACCAATTATAATGTCAGAAGCTGAATATGAAAATCAAACAGCTGATAATAATATTGAGAATTTATTAGAAAAGCTCAATAATGATATGGTTTATATCGAGACCGTAGAATACACTATGGGAGCAACAAAAGAACAAAAAGGGGAGGCTAATTCTGATGAAAAACCAGCTCATGAAGTAGTGTTGGACTGTTTTTATTTATGTAAATATGAAGTCACTCAAGAGCTATGGGAGGCTGTAATGGGCAATAATCCATCATATTTTAAAGGTAAAAAATTACCCGTAGAAAATGTTAGTTGGTATGATTGTCAAGATTTCATTATGAAACTGAACACTCTTACGGGGAAAAAATATAGACTTCCAACAGAAGCCGAGTGGGAATATGCTGCACGTGGTGGAGTTAATAGTATGCATAACAAGTATAGTGGAGACAATGTTTGTGAATACGTATCATGGTGTTTTCAAAACAGTAAAGACAAAACAGAAGCGGTTGGAATGTTGAAATCAAATGAATTGGGTATTTATGATATGTCGGGAAATGTATGGGAATGGTGTCAAGATTGGTATGGTCCATATAATAAAAAAACTGCATATAACCCAATTGGTCCAACCAATGCTTTTAATAGGGTGTTCCGCGGAGGAGGTTATGATAATCCAGCGACGTATAGTCGGTGTTCTTATAGATGTTCTACGGCTCCGCAAAATAAATTTAAAAATTTGGGATTAAGACTTGCACATTCAAAATAATATAATAACGAATATCGATGCGAAAACTTCTTCTATCTCTTTTTATGCTCTTTGCAGCTGTGTCTTCTGCTCAGAAGCTCACGGTCGAGTCCTTCAAGCTTGCAGGAACCGACCTTACTGCCCAGACTCAGCCACGCAAGGACCTTAACGACCGTAATTGTGCGTTAGTCAAGGTTGGTCTCGGATTGCAAGGTGCGCAGTTTGAGGGCAGCATCATGGGTAATGTGGAGAATAAGACTGGCTCATCGTGTAACTCTGACCTATGACTATAATATTGGTAAATACGAGGTGACTCAGGCTTTATGGCAAGCCGTGATGGGTAATAATCCTTCAAACTTTAAGGGTGAAAACTTGCCTATAGAGAATGTCAGTTGGAATGACTGTCAGGAATTCATAAGCAAGCTGAACCGTATAACAGGCAAGACGTTCCGTCTTCCCACTGAAGCCGAATGGGAGTATGCAGCCCGTGGCGGCAACAAAAGCCGAGGTTATCAGTATAGCGGCAGCAATAATCTTTTTGATGTTGCTTGGTATAGAGATAATAGTGGTAAAAAAACTCATGCCGTTGGTACAAAGCAACCCAACGAGTTGGGTATATATGATATGAGTGGTAATGTATGGGAATGGTGCCAGAATTGGTATGGAGAATATAGTCGTTCCTCTCTGACCAATCCTACAGGTGCCAATAGTGGATCCCGCCGCGTGTACCGTGGTGGTAGTTGGAACAACGATGTCTGGGGCTGTCGCTCGTCGTGCCGTTACGACTACACGCCTGGCTACCGCAACTGCATTGGGCTCCGCTTAGTTCTTTCCGAGTAACGACTTCTTGTTTCGAGTTATCCACTCCATACTTAGAGTATATAGCAAAAAGTGATATAAACACTATGTGAAAATTTTTATAACTTGAATTTATTTTCTAATTTTGTAAAATAAAAGACAAATGCGAATTATATCCAAACGACGATTGGAAGAATTTTATCAACAAGAAGGTTACGCAAACAGTCGTGTATCCCTTGAACGATGGTATCATAAAGTATCCTCTGCCCATTGGAAAAATTTCTCAGATATGAGGGTTGATTTTCCAAGTGCAGATTACGTAGGTAACCAACATTATGTTTTCAATATCAAAGGAAACAGATACAGATTAATAGTAGTTGTTATGTTTACCCCTGAATTGATATATATTCGTTGGGTCGGCACTCATGCTGATTATGATAAAATAGATTGTAGTACAATTTAACAAAGTAAAGCTTATGGAAATCACTAAAGAAAAATATGAATATGCACAAGCAAGAATAGATGCTCTATTGCCCCAGATAACAGAAAATACAGCTTCTGATGATCCTCTGATGTTAGAGCTTATGGAGGTTACAGACATTGTGGAATCTTATGAAAAAGAACATTGTTATATCCCAGTGCCAACATTGGGAGAGATAATTCTTGATGCGCTAAATACTGCAGGTATGACTGCAAAACAATTGGCTGATAAAATTGGAGTAAGTCCAAGACGGGTAAGCGATTACATTCATAATCGTAGCGAACCAACTCTTCATGTTGCCAGACAGTTGTGTACTATATTGGGCATAACACCTGCTGAAATGCTCGGAATGCCTTCTTAACAATACATACGCAATACAATAAACTATGCGAAGATTTATTTTGTCTCTATTCCTAATATTTGCGGCAATATCATTATCCCTTGCCCAAGAGCTAACTGTAAAATCCTTCAAGCTTGCATCAAGCGACCTTACTGCCCAGACTCAGCCACGCAAAGACCTTAACGACCGCAACTGTGCCTTAATCAAGGTTGGCGTCGGACTGCAAGGTGTTCAGTTTGAGGGTGGCATCATGGGCAATGTAGAGAACAAGACTGGCGAATATTGGGTGTATATGCCGCAAGGCAACCGACAGCTGAAGGTGAAGCATACCAACTATGCCCCCGTAATGGTGACCTTTGCTGACTATGGAGTTGAGAAGGTGGAAAGCAACAGAACGTACGAGCTAACGATTACAGCATCAGGAAATGTTGTTGGACCAGTTGATGCAGGAGGCAATTTTTATGCACTTACTGTTTCGCCAAAAGATGCAAAGGTTAGTATAGACGGCGTGTTACAGTCAAGCTCTTCCGACGGTGCTTATTCTGCCATGCTTCCTTATGGCAGTCATACATATAAGGTGGAGGCAGGAGGTTATATCAGCAAGAGTGGTTCGTTTACCATCAGCAGCAGCGATATGACTCCCATCAATGTCAGCCTTGTCTCTGCTATGGCTACAGTCTCTGTCACTTGCCCAACACCTGCCGTATCGCTATATGTTGACAAGAAATCCGTTGGCATGATTCCCTGGACAGGAAGCCTTAAAGAGGGTATGCACCTTATCGAAGTAAAAAAGGAGGGCTACCGCAGTCAGCAGCGCACCATCAATTTGTCTCAACAACAGAAACTGGATGTGGCTTTTAATGAACTCGCAGCCATACAAGGTAATCTTTCTGTAAACTATAAGCCGTTCGGAGCTGATGTCTATGTTGATGGCAAGAAGGTTGGACAAAGCCCACGTGTGTTTAATGGCTTATTGGTGGGCAATCATAAGGTAGAAATAAAAAAGGATGGATATGGCATGGATAGCAAGACTGTGAACATCTTGGAAGGTCAGACCGCAACTCTGTCGGGTGTGTTGACAACCAATACAATAGCCTCTACTTCTTCTATCTCTACAGGCTCTTCTTTATCTGGAAATACAATAACAATTCCCGTAAAGAAAGGTATCAGCATCGAGATGGTTCGTGTTGAAGCAGGAACGTTTACAATGGGAGCGACACCTGAGATGAAGGAACCTTTTGACTGGGAAAAACCTACTCATCAAGTAACTCTTACCAACGATTATTACATAGGCAAATACGAGGTAACTCAGGCTTTGTGGAAAGCAGTGATGGGTAATAATCCTTCTATCTTTAAGGGTGATAACTTGCCTGTAGAGCAGGTTAGTTGGGACGACTGTCAGGAATTCATCCGCAAACTGAATAGAATAACAGACAAGACGTTCCGTCTCCCCACAGAAGCGGAATGGGAATATGCTGCCCGTGGTGGCAAGAAGAGCCGAGGCTATCAGTATAGTGGCAGTAATAACCTTTCTGATGTGGCTTGGTATGCAGATAATAGCGGCAGCAAAACTCATGCTATTGGTTCTAAGCAAGCAAATGAATTAGGCATATATGATATGACTGGCAATGTTGGGGAGTGGTGTCAGGATTGGTATGGACGATATGATGGTTCTTCACAGGTGACTCCTACAGGTGCTGCCAGTGGGTCTAACCGCGTGCGCCGTGGGGGTTGCTGGTTCAGCACTGCCAGGTTCTGTCGCTCGTCATTCCGTGGCGGCATCTCGCCTGGCAACCGCTACGACGACCTCGGGCTTCGCCTGGTCCTCTCCGAGTAACGACTTTATAGTTTTGAGTCATCCACTCTTATTATTAATGTCCTAAGTCTCAAAACGAGATGTATTTAATTATTTTATTCGCTGCCACCGAATAAAAATGCCGTATTTTGTTTTGTGTCACCGAATAAAAATCATATTTTGTAGGAAAAAGCAGAGTATGGATAAGGAATTGTTTAGAACGATAATCTCTGAGAATCAATATTAATTAGGAAGCAGATTATCACACACCCGATGACAATATTTGCATTCCTAATGCTCAATACTATGAGTTGAGCGCACAACAAAATCTTTGGTGCGAAATTCTTGAGTTTTGAGCGTTTGGAGGCAATGTGTTTATACACAGTGAGTTATGTGGTTTTCTAACAAAGCGCTATGAAGTTAGGCTCGCAAACGAGCCACTTTTTGCTGCAATAGCGCCACTTTTACACTCCAATAGTGCCACTTTTATCATACAATAGCGCCACTTTTACACTCTAATAGTGGCACTATTGGACTGTAAAAGTAGCTCTATTGCTAAGCGTGTGGGCTGTTTGCACAGCAAAACACCGTAAAAACAGCAATTCAGAACTCTATAATCAATTTTTATTTTGTAACAGATTTTTACTGTTTGGACAATATTTGCATGGTGGACATTACTCTTGCAATTCCAAATTCATTGATGAGAATTTCAGAGAATTGCTTGTATATTTCAAGTATTTTGACGAATTTTGTATAAAGGTTGTATATACGATGCTTTGAACTTAATGTTTGGATATCACAAAGTTTCTAAAAACCAGTGTTGTTTACAACTTTTTACTCATATTTATCAACTTAAATTAATTCCGCCAACGGGTATAACTATGCGAAATATACTTTTATCTTTCTTCTTGCTCTTTACGGCAATATCATCCACACTTGCTCAAGAGCTGAGAGTAAAATCATTTAAGCTTGCAGGAAGTGACCTTACTGCCCAGACTCAGCCACGTAAGGACTTGAACGACCGCAACTGTGCTCTCATCAAGGTGGGAGTGGTGCTTGATGGGGTGAAGTTTGACGGTAGCATTATGGGCGAGCCAGTTCAGAAGTTGGGTGAGTATTGGGTGTATATGCCTAAGGGTGTCGCTATGCTTCAGGTTTTGCATAAGGATTATACGCCACTTATGGTGGATTTTTATGATTATGGTGTAGGTAAGGTGGAGAGTGGAATGACGTACATCATGACATTGGTAAAGCCAAATACTGTCGCTGAGCAACAATCCGTAGCACATACTCCTGCATATTCCGACTTTAGTCTTGTTATTGCTGTAAATGATGGTATTGACATAGAGATGGTAAGGGTGGAGCCTGGGGAACTCACGTTGAAATATACAGATGCCGAAAATGAATGTCAAACAAAATATAGTTTTGACAAGAATTTTTTCATTGGCAAATATGAGGTTACACAGGCGCTTTGGAAAGCCGTGATGGGCAACAATCCTTCAAAGTTTAAGGGTGATGACAGACCGGTTGAGCAGGTGAGTTGGAATGATTGTCAAGAATTCATCAGCAAGTTGAATAGTATGACAGGCAGGAAATTTCGCTTACCAACAACAGCAGAGTTTCTATATGCCGGGCGTGGGGGCAACAAGAGCAAGGGCTATAAATACAGCGGTGGCAATCTGGTCACTGACGTTGCTTGGTGCAAAGAAAACTGCAAAAAGCCTCAACCGGTTGGTTTAAAGCAACCTAACGAGTTGGGTATTTTCGATATGACGGGTAACGTGTGGGAATGGGTACAAGACAAGGCTGAAAGGTTCAGCCCCGATGCCACTGAAGGTATAGAGATGGAGGATTATCAAATTTATGGCGGTAGTTGGTATAATGAAGGCTCCGCATGTAGTTATCCGTGCATCTATAATACGTTTTCCGAAGATGCCGATTCTTCTATCGGTCTTCGTTTAGCTCTTTCAGAGTAAGTGGATTGGAAATAAAAAGTATAAATCTATACAGCATAAAACTATGCATATCATTATAAATAAAGTAGACTTCTTCTCTCAGCTTGGTAACCGTCCTTCTCAGCAAGACTGTCTTGCACCGACAGAGCCAACGGACAATGCTTCATTTTTTGTTGTCTGTGATGGGGTGGGTGGCAGAGATCATGGTGAGATAGCAAGCAGTCTTGTCTGTCAGATGTTTGAACGGGAAATGTCGGATAGGAACTGCCGGAATATGACTGCGGACGATATCGTGGCACTCATAGGCGAGGCGTACAAGACTTTGTATAACAACCGGGCTATATGCCCTACTATGGCTACAACCCTTGCTTTTATGGCAAAGACCAATGAGGGCATGCTCTTGGCTCATCTTGGCGACAGCCGCATCTATCAGATTCGTAAAGGAGAAGGAGTGGTGTTTCAAACCAAAGACCATTCTTTCGTCAATGACTTGCTTGACAGTGGGAAGATAAAGCCAGAGGAAGCCAAGAACCATCCAAAGAGCAATGTCATAACAAAGTGTCTTTTCGTCACAGGCGAGAAGAAATGCTATCAGACTCCTACCATTACAATGATACGTGACGTCCGCCCGCATGATGTCTTCATGCTGTGTACGGACGGAGTGTACGGTATGCTTGAATATGAAGATATCGTGGAGATACTTACTTCCGACAGTCCGCTTGATGACAGAACAAGGGAACTGGCTGATATATGCAAGAACAGCAGCGACAATAACACGGCTTACATTGTGGAGATAGGGAAGGTGGATATGAACGGTGACGAAAAGAAAGAAAACCTCACATATATTATAGACAAGCCGAAGCGGGACTGGAAAAGTAGGTTTTCGCGCTTCGTCAGAGAAACATTAGGTTTCGTCAAAGAAACCTGAGATTTGAAGTAACATGGTCAGAATGGCTTGCTGGTCACATAAATATGTCTTATCTTTGCAACAGAAATAATAAATCACAATAAAAACAAACCCTATAAAAACATTGATTATGGAAACACAGGCTATGAATAACAATGAGAAGAAAGAGAATCTGAAGAGAGCTGCAACAATGACTGGCTCGGCAATAGCAGGTGCTGGTATGATGGTGGCAGCAGATGTCATCAGAGGTGAAGAGGATATAGAAGTGGTGGAACCGATAGATGAGGAAACGGACAATGCCACCGTCACAACACCTGATTCCGACCAGACAGCGCAGGAGCAGCCTGCACCGGAACCGACAGTGAGCACACCAACAACACATGAGCCGTCACATGCAGCAGAACCGCAACCGCAAGGTGAGGCACACGAATCTGCCGCAGAAAACAATGCGGAAACAAGTAACGTTCAGAATGAGACTGCTGACGTTCAGCAGCCTATCGACATTGACGTGAACGACATCCCTGATGTAGACCCGACGCTTGTGGCGCAAAACCTTACAGAAGATGTCGTCATGGTTGATCCTACTGACAATGACATAGCTAATATCGATATTTCAGCTGTGGGTACGGTGGAAACTGTAGACGGAGAAGTGCTTACTGCAGCACAGTTTACTGGCGACAACGGAGAAACGCTCTATATGGTGGACGTAAACGGCAATGGCGAGTATGATGTTGTGACCGACGAAGCTGGCAATATTTTAGCAGACGTGCCTTCCACACTGACCGTGAGCGACTCGCAAAGTATCGTTAGTGCAAATGTCGGCGATTACAGCTACCTGGCACATGACGACACCGACAATGCAACAGATACTGACATTGACAACCCGATGGACGACATTGTGGAACTTGGCTAACGAAAGGCATATTAACAAATCATCTAAAAATGTATGACAATGAAGTATAAATATATTCTTTTGGCTGCTGTTATGGCATTCGTCACAACCTGTAGCGTCAATGCACAGAAAAAGATCTCGCCAGATAAGAAGGCGAAGCCTACAGCCGTAAACAAGGATTCGGTGGAGGTGAGAAAGCTCATTGATGCTGCCAAGAAAGGCGACAGTGAAGCGCAAAACACTCTCGGTACGTATTACTATGCGGGAAAGAAGGTGAAGCAGAACTATGAGGTGGCTCTGAAATGGTTCAGTATGGCTGCCAGTCAGAAGCACGTGAAGGCAATAGCCAATATGGGACTGTGTTATCAGCTGGGACGTGGCATAAAGCAAGACTCGCTGATGGCTGTGAAACTGTATAAGGAATCGATAAAGGCTGGCAATACTGAACTTGTGAAGCAACGTGAAGAGAATGCGGAAAAGAACAAGTCGGCGTTTGATATCAGCCTTCTTGCTGATATCTATTATAACGGATGTGGAAACACAGTGAAGAAGAATATTGATCAGGCTCTGAAATACTATAAGATTGCAGCAGACAATAATTCCGTGGAAGCTGCTGTAACCGTGGCAACCATCTATGATCAATCAAAGATGTACGCTGAAGCCTTGCCCTACTACCAGATGGCTGCTGACCAAGGCAATGCATTGTCGGAATATAAGTATGGCGAATATCTCTGCAACGGTAAAGGCACAAAGGTGGATAAGGCAAAGGCGGCAACATACCTGGACAAGGCTGTAAAGCACAACATCCCTAATGCTATGATGATGATGGGCGACCTCCTTTATAAAGGTGACGGTGTGCAGCAGGACTTTGGCAAGGCCATGACTCTCTATAAACTGGCAGCTGCCAAAGGCAATACGGCTGCGGTCTGGGATGTCGGAATAATGTATAAGAAGGGTCTTGGAGTGAAGCAGAACTACGTTATTGCCCTGCAATGGTTTGCAGACGCAGCGGCAAAGGGCATGAAAGACAACTTCCAGAAGCAGCTCAATGAGCCTAATGTGGAGATAAAGAACGGATGGAAAAACACTGACTTCTATGCGTTTGTGCATGCTATGTGGCTGATGCAGACTTCATCGCACGACTATACGGCAGCTGTCAAGGAACTTGCTGCTCTCGAAAAGAAGAACATCCCTGCAACCTCCACATTGTTGGGTTTGTGCTATGCTGATAAAGAATGGAAGAAAGCCAACGATAAAAAGATGCTTGGTTATTATGAGAAGGGTGCTGACGGTGACGATCCTTATGCTTGCTATCTCCTCGCAAAGCTTCACTTTGACGGCAATGGTGCGGTAAAAGCGGACAAGAACAAGGTGGTGGAGTATTACGATAAGGCGTCTAAGGGAGGGTATGCTCCTGCAAAATGTGAACTTGGCAATCTGTATTTCACTGGAAAAATAGTCAACAAGAACATCTCAAAGGCCATTGAATACTATAACGATGCTTTGCTGAACGGTTATCTGACCAAGGAAGCTGCTGACAACCTAGCCTCATGTTATCAGCAGGGTCTTGGAGGAGTGAAGAAAAACGAAGAGACAGCCAAGGAGATTGCTAAGCGTGGAAAGACAGGCAACGCTTGGACCGAACTGTTGAACAGTATATCGTTTGAATAAAAACTCATATAATTGAGTGGCTAAACAAATAAGAATAAGTTTTTCTAACTAAACGGAACATATATGAGAAAATGCTTATCAGCCATTGTTCTGTTGCTGTTTATGGTGGCAGAATGTATGGCGCAGACAATATCGTTCAAGACCGAAGAACTGAAAAGGATTGCCACAGAACTGAAGTTGGACGGTCTTGACACATTGAAAGTTGGAAGTTCGGCTATACCTAAGGGCAAATACACGCTTGTAGTCAGGAAGAATGGCAACGGTATGGTGGAACATATCGGCATTAAGTTGTTTCGCAAAGAATATCGTCAGGCGGATAATAATGCTGTACTTGACTTTGTTGAGAGCGGACTGCTGTATAATACCTACAAGCTGACAAATAACAATCTGAAGTATGTAGATGCCAAGTTTGTCAAGGGAGGATGGAGCACAATGCTTGCTCTTACGGACTCGGCATCGTTCACAATCGGCAAGATTGAAAACAAGGTGTATCAGGCAACGTGGAAGGAAGGCAACGTGGAAGTAATCAACATGCTTATACCTATTAAGTATGACCTGCTGCTGAGTACGCCACGAAAGGAACTGGAGCATAACTTCATGCGTGACCTTAAGGCATATAAGGCGAAAAAGCAGCCAGCGGAATGCGATATTGACGTGGCTGACTTAAGATCGGTGAAGGACAACGCAGACACACTGTATACGCTGCCTGGAAAGAGCTATATTTTGCCAACCGTCACAAATACCACTTATTATCGTCACACCGAAAAGCAGGACTACCAGCCCTTAATTGACACCAAATACCCTATGCAGACCATTGCCAATACCTTGCTGCTTGACAGTAAGACTATTCCTGAAGCCAAACTGGAGATAACAATGAAGGCAAGCGATGAGAAGGACGAGACGGCTGTTGTTGCGGTAAGGCAGTTCATAGGGTTTGCAAAAAGCCAAGGCTGCATACCTTACTTTAGTTTTGAGGAAATGAGGAACGGCAGATTCTATGGTGCACTCTTCCTGTATAACAAGGAGACGGGCTACGATCATATCATAAGTCTGGAATGTGACTTAAAGAATGTTGCCACTGACAGGTTGACGTTTAAAGCTAAAGCATACCTCTACACTCCGACTACTAATGTGAAAAACCTATACGATGACATCAAGACAAAGAAAACGAAATGATGATACGACGACTTTGTATAGCAATATTAGCACTGATGGTGCCTTTTATGTCGTGTAATGCACAAGTGACGGTGGATGACATAAATGAGATAAAACTGTCTGGCAAGTATTTTACGGCTGAGGCTACAGATGCCAATATAGACATCGCCAAAAAAACTGCGTTTGGCTATCTGATGGAAAATCTTGCCAACTACTGTGAGGAAATGGAACTTGAGGAAGTCAGTGAAGGAAAGGTGAAAGCCAATCTGCAGCATAAAAGCGTCAGTCGTGGCGATGCGGTTATGGTGTTGGTGTATATACCTAAAACGGTTGTTCAGAATAATGATGCGTCGGTTACTAATCCTGTCATCACAAATCCTGTCGTCACCAATCCTTCCATTACTTATTCAGGCACTACCAACTGGCCTGATGTTATAAATAAGGTATGTGAGGTGGACACATTTACAAGACTACAGTTTTTGCTTGATAAGGCAGTGGACAACCAACAGATTCACTCATGGGGCAAATACAACAATATGCCTAATCAGAATGCTTGCTATCTGATTATGATGAACATGGACCGTCAGATAGTCGGTGTACTGTCGCCTGTAAATAGTAGCGGCACAAGAACAAACGTTAAGACAGGTGCCATGGTGGACTCTGAAGGTATGAACTCATTTACGAACTGTGCACCGATATGCGTGCGTATAAAATAATAAAAACTTCTATGAAAAGATATATTCTTATACTCTATGTGATATTGGCTTCGTCGCTGATGGCTTATGCTCAGGTAAGCTTCCAATTCAGCGATGGCATATATAACGAATCACTGAAGTCGGAAGTGGAAAGAAGCGTATCTTCACTGCTGACAGAAATAAACAAGGCGGAAACGGCAGATCGGCAGCTGAACCTTTCTGCTATCAATATTGACGCAAATGCAGCAAACGGACTGAAAAGCCTTTGGGAAAACATTCACTTCAGGTGTGAATTCAAAAATAATGTGCAGTCATGCCTGAAGGATTTTACTGGATACGAAATCAGACAGATTCCCGTGGAAATGAAACCCATAGATAATACATATCGTGGCGAGATACACAAAGAGCTGACCATCAGCTTCAACAAGAAAGGCGTCATTACCGGCGTAAGAACGGCAATAGACAACAACTCTTATCTTGCTATCATACAAGGAGGAAAGTCGAACATAGACTTGAGGATGAGAAGGGAGATTCTGAACTTCGTGGAGAATTTCAGAAGTTACTATGTGGAGAAAAACATCAATGCTTTGCAGGAGATATTCAGTGAGGACGCGCTTATTATAACCGGACGTGTAATTAAAACTTTAGGCAGAAATAACGTTGATGGTATATCACAGCACGTAAAGGAGAAAGTGGTATACAGCAAACAGAATAAGGAACAGTACATCAACAATCTTAAAAATCTGTTTAAAGGCACTGAATATATAAACGTCGACTTCTCTGACATCGAACTGATGAGGCACGGCTCGAATCCGAATATCTATGGTGTAAGACTGCGTCAGAAATGGAACAGCCAGCAGTGTAACGGCAGGCAATATTCTGATGACGGATACGTGTTTCTGCTTTGGGACTTCCAAGAAGAGGGTAGTCCGAAGATTCATGTAAGGACATGGACTCCTAAAAGAGCAAATCAAACTAATGACGAATTCTCGCCTGAGGATTTCTTTATTCCAAGTAGGTAATAAATATTAAACGTAATAAGCGTCAATAGGGATGACAAAAGTTATTGCTTTTGTTATCCCTATTGACGCTTATTACTTCTTGGCTTTTCTGGCATAAATCACTTAACGAGTATCTTCTTGCCATTCACAACGTATACGCCTGATGGCAGACCGTTGAGAGAGTGGGCTTGCTTGCGAACCAGCTGTCCGGTGGGAGAGTAGATGTCGCTGGGCTTGCCGTTCAGGATGCTGTCTGCTTCTACGGCTGTGATGCCGGTGGCGCCGGTGACGGTCAGTTTGCCGTTGGTGTAAGAGAAGTCGTAGTTGTCGGCATCGCCGCCTTCCACCACAATCTCGTATTCGCCCTCGGGTGAGTTCTCGTCTGCCACACACGTTATCTGCGGTTTCTCATTGAATACGCTCTCCGTATCGCCGTTGCGGAATCCTTCGTAGCGGAGTGTGAACTCAGGATTGCTTTCGCCCTTGCCACGTGTGGCGTCTTCCACAATCACTTCCAGAGGAGCTGGCTTGACAATCAGATATCCGTCCTCAAACTCCACGTCCTCGTCCTGGATGGTTCCGCGACCTATCTTGATCTTGTAACGACCGGCGTCAGAAGTCTTGTCTGCCTCGCATGTAAGCTCCGGCGTGCCTTCCAGTTCTGCACCGATGACGGTGAAGGTGAGTTCAGGATTGTCGTCGCCATAGATGCGTGAGAGATTGCGTGCCTTGACGGTGACGCCGAACTCCACGATGTTCGTGAAGTCCTTCCACTGTGCCAAAGAAGCGTAGCGTGCCTTGCTGCCCGCACGTACTGTCAGCTTGCAGGTCTGGGTGTTGGCTGCTGCGAAGACGTCGGTGCTGAGCTGAGGAATGGTCTTAGGTCTGACCTTCAGTTCCTCCATTGACCAGCAGTAGCCGAAGGCTTCTCTGCCGATGTTCTTGACATCGTTGCCGATGGCTATCTTGCGTACCATGCTGCAACCTGCAAGTGCATAGTCGTCGATGGTCTTCACTCCGTCGGGGATGTTGATGTCTTCTCTGACGAGGGGCGTAACTGCCAGCAGAGTGGTCCGGTCCGTATTGTACACCATATTGCCGTCCACCTTGAAGTTGGCGTCAGCGGCAGGAGTGAGACTTACGTGGCTCAGCTTGTTGCAGTAAGCCCATACGCCCTTTCCGAAGTTGTGGATTCCTGCTGACGGGAAGCTTATTTCTTCCATGCTGCATCCATAGAACAGCTTGTCTGGCAATGTGTTGTCCGCCTTGATGGTGAGCTTGTTGCCCTTGTCGATGAGATAATAGTCAGATCCTGCAAGGATGTTGGTGTTGCTAAGGTCGAGCTTCTGCAGTCTGCCGCGAGTGCGACCGCCGTTTTCGTCCACGCCAGCCATCTCACGGATGGTGCGGATGTCGGTGGCATTGATGTCACCGTTGACCTTCAGACCTTCGTAATGGAAGAACGATTCCTCTTTCAGCAACGATCGGAGCGTACCTGGCTTCGTCACGCTTACTTCGCCGGAGATGCGGCTGATGGCAGGTGTCGGCTCGATGTTGATGACAGCCTCCTGCATCTGTGTGAACTTATAGCCGACGGGGTCGAGGATGGCTATGTCGTAATAGCCGTTCTGATCACCGTTCCATCCCCAGTTGACATGCACCAGACCCTCTGCATCGTATCCGTCGAGAACGAAGGAATGGCCCTCGCGCTGCTTTGTGAATCCGCCGTATACGATGGGCAGGTTGCGGCTGAGCTGGTCGTAAATGACGTTCATCCATCCATGCTCGGTATAGTCCTCACGCTCCAGATACTTCACGTCGGTCAGTCCGTAATAGCGCTGCAGACCTCTGGCAAGACTTTCGTGGAGCGTGCCGCTACCGCCTTGTGCGGTTGAACCGTAGTCCATGTCGGCTGCCACGCCAAGATCTCTCATCAGCAAAGCCACTGCGTCAGCCTCTTGAGTGGAGTAGCCGTTGTCGTAAACGTCTATCATGTTGGTCCAGTCGTAGATGCTCTTCTCGAAGTCCACGCTGATGGCAACGCCTGATGTCATGCCGTAGGGATAATAGATGGTCTGGCTGCCCATACCGTTCTTCGGTCCCTTGTGATAATATAACACCTGTGCCGTGGACGTGGCGGCGCATCCCGTAAGACATCTGCCAGAACCGTCAGTGGCGATGGGGCAGAGGTTGTTGAACGGAGCCTCCTGTCCCCACTGGGTGGTGAGGAGCATGGGGACTGCTTCGGGGAAGTTGCCGTCGGTAGGCTTTGTGGTGCGAGCAATGGTCTTGCCTTCTTCCACATTCTTCTTCACCACCTCGCTGACAGCATTGAGCCACCACTTGAAGCTCTCGTTCCCAGCCTTGTCGTCGAAGCTGCTCTCCGAGTAACCGAGTATGGCAGGCACGAGGTCGTCATTGGCAATGATGGCAAATCCGCCGTTGTCGTATCCGTAGACCGTGTAATCGTCGGCAGCCTTGAGCTGCTTCATCGGCGCTTTCTTGGCCTTCATCATCTTCGACAACTGTCCCTTACTGAAAGCAGCCATGGCTGCCTGCATCTTCTGCTGTAGGGTTCGGGGCTTGGCGTTCAGTGCGCTTGGCATAAGTAATGCCAAGCACATTGTAGCCAAAACCATATTATAACTTTTGTTCATGGTTTTCGTTTGTTTGTTTCACTTTTCAGTTTTTTACTTAACAGCTATCTTCTGGCCGTTAACCACGTAGACGCCCTTCTTGAGAAGGTTGAGGTTCTTCACGCCCTTTGCCACGCAGATGCCGTCTGTTGTGTAGACGTCGAATGTCTGGTTGCTGTCGGCTGAGATGCTGTCCATTCCGGTCAGAGTCTGAGCGAGTGTTGCCTCTGACTCTTCAGCAGCGTAGACTGCCGTCACGCCGTACAAGTGACTGTTGGCGTCGTCCTGCTTTATTTCCTTATCGACGAAGTTGCGAACGTCAGCTCCTACGTTGCCGATAAGCTTGTTGTCACGGTAGATGTTGTAGCTTACCACCTCACCGGCACCATAGCTGTACGTGATGTCGTCAATCATGAAGAAGAACGGAGAGTTCCATGTCGGTGTGTTGTGGTTGATGGCGAAGTATCTTGCTCCTGCCGGCAATTCCACCTTTATCTGTTGCCAAGCACCGCTCGTGATGCTATAGGTATCGCCAAGCTTCGTGAACGACTCGCGCTTGTTGTCGGTGGTGGAGTAGTATACGTTGAAGTTCTCCTCGTAGGTTTTTTCGCTGTCCTTGTAGTTCTTCACCCAGAAGCTTACCTCCTGCTTGTCACCCGAGAGTTCCGGACTGTAGAGCCAGTTGTTCTGAGCCATATCATATCCTTCAGCGTCCACGCGATAGATGGCTGCCAGATACTTGTTGCCCTCATGTGCCTTGAAGTCGGGCACCTGATTGAGCTGTGCTTCCGTGAGCCATCCGTTGGCAGGCTCGAAGAGCATAAAGCCGTAGTTGGAACCCTGGTTCGGGAACTTATACTTCTCGAATATACCACCCGTTGTACCTGAGTTGACAGCCTCTGAGGTGAATGCTCCGAAGTTGTCCTGGCTCCATGATGTGCCTTCCTCGAAGCTCTCCGTTGTGGTCTCTACGGAGGTAATGGCAGGAGTCCATGTTACGTTGACACCCTCTGCTGTCTTGTTGGTGCTTACGCTTTCGGGTCTTGGCTTCTCGCTGGTGGTGAACTTGATCTTTGAAGAAACCACGTTATCGTCCTCGAAGAGGTCGTAAGCGTAGTCGATCTCGGCCTTCAGTTCCACGTCATCGTTCTGGTCGAGCTTGTTGCTCTGGTATGCGAAGTCTACGTCTGTGAAGTCGTATGCTGCCAGTGTCTCAGTAATCTTCTTTGTCTCTACGAGGTTGTCGTTGGCATAGAGCTTCACCTTGAAGTTCTTGGCAGGGTTCTCGCCGAAGTTGTTCACTCTAACCTTCACGTTAGCCACGCCACCCTTCAATACTGTGGCTGGTGTTTCGATTTCGGCGTTGAGGTCGTCAGTCTGAGTGTCGCGTACGAAGAGGCGGTCGATGTAGATTTCCTCATAGCTCTTGCCCTGTACGGCGAAGTTGAAGGTGATGAACGGCTCGTTTGCCCACGGGCTAAGGTCGATGCCGGAAGCGCTCCAGTCGCCACCCTGCAAGTTAGCATAATCTACGACGCCTGCCTCATGCTTGATGCCGTCAGATGTCTCCACCTCTACCGTAATCTTTGCCTTGCTGCCTTCCGCTGCCTTGTGATGGAACATCAGCTTCGGAGCTGTGGCACCACCGAGACTGATCTTGCCCGAACCGAGGTACGAGATGTCGTCGTCGTTCACCGGCATGACATAGAAGCAACCGCCGTCGTTGTCAACGGAGCTTTCTGAAAGCTCGAAGTCTGACTTGCCGGTTCCCCATGCTGCCCAGAGGATGCCGTAGAACATATAGTTCTTGACGCTGGCAGAGAACGGTATGTCGTAAGGCTTGCCTTGGATGTATGAAGGCAATGGTATGTACGCACTGCTGCCGTAATCGTTGGCTGCGTTGATGAAGAGTGTCTTTACGGTCTGCTCCGCTCCGTCATTAGGATTGACGTCGAGGTCGAAGTATGTCTTGCCTACTGTGTTTCCCACAGGAGTGTATGTAGGTTTATAGTCAGAACCGTCAGATTCGGCGAGCGTATAGGTGAGCTTCTCGGGGTTGAGATAGCCACCGTGTATGCCCTTCTCAGGAGCGTTCCAGTTGAATCGTACTGAGTTGGCGTTTGTCTCGGTGTTTGCCTTTACCGGAGTGGTGGGGCTGTCTTCGCCTACGTATACTGCCACCGGCGAGCAATAGAAGCTTGCTCCCTTCTCGTTAACGGCTGCCACGCTATATACGTTGACACCATTGACCGGTGTGTTGTCAGTGTATTCCACCTTAGCGCCAGGAGCTGCTGCAGGAATCTCTGCCACTACCTTACCCGTGCGGCGGAGCTGGAAGCCGGTGATATTGTCGAGTGTGTTGCCGTTGAGGGTCTTTGTCGGAGCAGTGAAGCTGATCTTCGTAGAGAGAGTTCCCTGCGGGTCGGCTTCTACACTGAGTTCTGTCACTTGGTCTGGAGCGAGATTGTCCACACCTGCCGTGACGTTGATGTCGTCAATCTTTACGCCCATAGCTTCTCCCTTTTCTGAGAGTGCATGGAATCCGAGATAGATGACCTCATCCTTGTCTGCCTCGAGAGTGAGCGTAACCGCCTCGAAGTCGGAACGCTTAAGAGTGGTCTGCGGCATCAGAGTCTTGTTCATTCCTTCCACAGTTGGAGCTGAGCCGTACTTCACCTCGAACTGCTCCTCATAGTACTTGTAGAGTCCTGAGAGTCTGAAAGAGATGTTATACTTGTGGTTGGCCTTTACCTTGAGTGCGGGTGTGATGAGCCAGTCGTTGAAGCTATGCTTCTCCTCTCCACGAAGAATTTGGGCGTAACCGTCGTAACCATTGAACATGTCAGCCTCTTTGAGAGACCATGTGATGCCGTCATTGTCTGCATCCATGACGTTGAAATAAGCCAAGTCGTACTCAGCGTCGAAGCCGTTGTAGAAAGGCGGAGTGATGGGGTCGCCGTAGGCTATGTAGTTGGTGACCATCTCGTCGCCCTTAGTGCCGTTGTTGCTTGGCGTGATGCCATATCCATAGACAGTGGTCTCGCCCTCAGGAAGTGTTTCTTCAAAGGTGGTTCCCACATGGCCGGTCTTGACAACCTTGCCTTCCGGGTAGCGCTTGATGTCGTAGGTGAGTTCGCCGAGGTAGCCGTCGTTCTGGCCACCGGCAGGTGCCTCCCATGTGACAGTAGCCTTACCAGTGCTGGCATCTACGGATGTCTGAGCGTTGCCCACTGACTTCGGAGTGTCAAAGCCTGCGTAGTAACGGCTTGCGCACTTCGGGCTCGGACCGTTGGCGTTGCTGACAATAACGGTGATGGTGTTATATCCCTTGTTTAGCGTCACCTGCTGCGATACCTTTGCTCCAGGAGCAGTCTCGCCAGTTGCTATCTCCTCTTTACCGTTAAGGATGGTGTATGTGAGCTTGCTGTCTGTAAGGTTGTTGCCGTCAAACTGCTTTGTAGGTGCGGTGAAGCAGACGTTGCCCGTCAGTGAACCACCAGCGAAGTCGAAGTCAATCTGCTCAACAGCTGCAGGAGCGTTGTCGGCAGCCTTTGCCTTAGGAATGGTAAGGAGAGAGACGATGTTGTTGTTGGCGAATTGTCCAACCTCTGTCAGCTGACCGGTAGTGAGGTTGACTGTATAGAGGGTTGACTGCTGGTTGTTGTCCACGCAGTCCCAATAGAATGTATTGGTGGTCTGGTCTATCTCGCCGCTCTGATAGAAGTAGCTGCCGTCAGCCTTGGTGAGCTGCTTGCCTGTGGAACCGACCACTACTTCTTCTGCTGTTTGTGTGTCAATCCTATAGAGGTTGCCATCTTCCGCTATGCCATACAGCACGTTGTCGCTGGTGATACCCATTGCCACATAACTATGTCTGAGTCGTCCGATGGTGGTTCTTGACTCGGTGGTATAGTCCACTACGCCAAGCTCATTATACATACCGTCAGCGTCAAGGAAACATCCGTAGACAGTTCCGTCATTAGCCACGGCTGTCTCGATGGCAACGAGAGAGTAGTTTTCAAGGCGCTTTTCCAGCTTTATCTCCCAAGTCCTGGTGTCGTAATGATAGAGGTAGATCATGTCCACGCCCCAGAAGTTCTGGTACATCACGAAATAGAGGTCGTCCTCAATCCATGCACCTGCACCAGTGGCACGGAAGAAGTCGTCCAGGAATTGCTTCTTTACCTTAATGGGAGTTTCGGTGCTGAAGGAGTACATACCGTATTCTGGAGTCTCAGCACCCCAGCTATTATCAAAAAGCACATTACCCCATAGAGTCTTGGCTTTCTCGTCGTTGGCTCTTAATATAGGAAGGGATGGTGCTTGCTTGGTCTTGATGCCTGCCTCAATGTTGCGGTTAAGACGCACGAGGCTGTCACGCTTCGCTGTTTGCGGCACGAGTCTCTTGTGCAAAAGCGGATGCTTGGCGATGGACTCAGCCAACTTAGCCTTGCGCTCTGCTGGTGTAAGCTTCATCGGAGCGAGCATCTCGTATGAAGACTTGTTACCTTTAAGCCCTAATTCTGTGGTTTGGGCGTTGGCGCCGAGTGACAACAACATTGATGCTGTTACTCCAATGGTCATAATTGGTTTTTGTTTTTGCATAAGATTATTTTTTTTAACCTATTGGCAGAACTACTTGTATGCTACATATTCCACAAACAGGCGGTGTTATGTTATGATATTTATCGCTTGCAAAAATAGGTATATTATAAACACGGTGCAAATCAGTCTTTTCCATTTTCACGAAAATGATGATAAAATACCTTAGAATAGGTATGAAATTCCGATGAAATGTGGCTTTTTGACAAGGAATGTGGCAAATAAAGGGGGCAACGTCCTTGATGTCGTGATGATACGACTTCAATAGCGTTGCCCCCAGTTATGAAATGATGTCTCCTTACGGAGTTATGCTATTACTTGATGATCACCTTGCGGTCGTTGATGACGTAGATGCCACGCTTCAGACCGTTGAGCGACTTCATTCTCTTGCCAATCAGTTGGCCGTCGAGAGTGTAGACTGTGTATGCTGTTGCATGATTGACAGTCTCAATGCCTTGTATTGTGTTGATAACTGTAGGAACTGCGATGGTCGGCTCAGACTCGCCGTTGGCGTAAAGTGCCGTGATGGCGTAGGTGTATTTCTTGCCAGCTTCTCCTGTTTCGTCGGTAAACTCCGTCTGGTCGGCTTCCATTGTCTTTATCAGCTGGTCGTCGCGGTAGATGTTGTAGCCAGTAATGACTTCTGTTCCCTTTTCGTATGTAACGTCGTCAACGAGGAATATCATAGCGTCGTCTTCTCTTGTCTTGCGATGGATGGCGAAATACTTGGCGCCTTCTGGCAGTTCAACGTTGATTTCTTGCCACTCGCCAGACTCTATGTCGTAGGTTTCGCCCAACTTGATGAAATCCTTAAAGTCTGTGCCCATTGTAGAGTAGAGCACGTCGAAGGTCTCAAGGTTGTATACGCCCGGCGAAACCAAATTGTTAACCCAGAAGGAGACGGTCTGCTTGTAACCGGACAAAGCGGGGCTTATGAGCCAGTCGTTGGCATCAATGTAGTCGCCATTGGCGAAACTGTAGAATGCTGCAAGGTATTTGTTGCCGCTGTGAGGCTTGAGGCATGGGAAGTTGCCCATTGTCTCAGAGTCAATCCAGTAGTCGAGCGGCTCCACCAGCACGAATGCGAACGGATCGCCAACACCGGGATATGGATAGGTGAAGATGTTGCCGGTCTCAGTCTTCTCCTCACTGAATTTCGCTGTCCAGTCGCCGAACTTGTCCTGCGACCATGAGTCGTACTCTTCGAAGTTGTCCGTAACCACCTTGCGTGCATCGGCGGGTGATGTCCAGCTTACGGTGTAGGTTCCGTTGTTGTTGTCTGTGACAGAGGCGCTCTCCGGCTTCTGCTTGTCAGATATCTTGAGGGTCAGCGTTGTGGTCTTCGTATTGTTCTCTGGCTTTTTGTCGCCTTCGTATTCCACTTCCGCTTTCAGCTCCACGGAGTTGTACTCCATGGTGATTGTTGTTGGATAATTGAATGTATAGACGGCTTCTTCCATATAAGCAAGGGCGGTTTCTGCCACTTTCGTGTCCTGGAGTTTTCCGTCGGCGTACAGTTTCACCTTGTATCCGTTAGCCTCCTGCGAACCACGGTTCTCCACTGTCACCTTCACCTCGACGTTATCACCCTTCTTTGCTGACGGTGGAAGGATGATGGTCTTCACAGCCATGTCGTTCTCACACTGGTCGGTAATGCTGATTTCGTCGAGCATTACGAACTCGTACTGGCTGGCTGAAACCGTGAATTGCAGGAAGAGATAAGGCAAGGAACCATACTTCGGGTCGATGTCTATCGTGTTTCTGATCCACTTGCCGTCCTCAGATACGGTCTGGATGGTCTGCAGTTCTTCTTCTGTTCCGTCTGGCTTCTGAATGGCTACGACAATCTTGGCGTCGCTATTCTCGTATGCCAAATGAGTGAACTCCAGTTTCGGATGGATGGCTCCTGCAAGAGTCAGCTTACCAGTACCCATCACGCCATAATCGTCAGAACTGTTAGATTCGTACAAGACACATCCGTTGCCGTCGAATGAATCCTCTGTCATCATAGTGAACTCGGATCTACCATTGGTTCTTGCCCACCACATTGGGTTGTCCAGCTTTCCGTTCTTGAAGCTTTCCGCAAACGGCAGTTCGTATGGTGCGCCCACGATAATGCTCGGTGCCATGGCAACATTGCTTTCGCCAGTGGCATTAACGGCAGACACGCCGAAATCCTTCAGTTCCTGCTTGCCTTCGTCAGTGCGCATATTGAGTGTGTAGCTCTCTTTTCCTACGCCGGTTTCGGCAATGAGAGTTTTGGTGATGTTGCCGTAAATGTTCTCAAATGTATATATATTATGTGAGAGTGAGGTCTTGTCCACGTAGCCGCCATTAACACCTTTATCGGCGTCTTTCCATGTGAATACCACGGAGGTTACATTGTCTTGGGCAAAGACGTCAGAAGGAGTGCCGGGACGGTCTATATCTATATCTGTATCTGCTGTGATTCTTTCTGCTGTGACTCTTGATATCTTAACACCGGCGAAGGGCTTGAGGTTGCCCCGTTGAGATTTTTTTCCTAACGCTGTGTCTTGACCTATTGCGGTGGCGGGCAACAATAACATCGTTGCCGCGAAACCTATGGCCATAAAAAACGGTCTTTTTATTTGCATAAGATTAATAATTTAAAAACCCGTCAGCAGAACTTCTTGCTTCGCAAATAATTTCGACGGACAGGCGTGGTTAGGTTAATGAATTATCGTCTGCAAATATATAGTTTATGCTTATATCGAGCAAATCCGCTTACTCCATTTTCCCGAAAATGAAGAGAAAAGAGTCTGTATTACAATGATTTCGGGTTTTTATTCCACAGTATGCTCCTTGAGCCGGTCCTCTGCCACGAACTTCTGATATACGGATGGGGTTAGACCGGTGCACTTGCGGAACTGCTTGATGAAGGTGGTCTGCGACTTGTAGCCGACGCTCTGTCCTATGGCGGTGATGGTGAGGTTGGCGTATTCGGTGTCGTCGGTTAGACGTTCGCATGCTTTCTTTATGCGGCAGTCGTTGAGCAGTTCGGTGAACGACTTGCCGTAGTGGTCGTTGATGACCATAGAGACGTATCGCTCGTTTGATCCGATGAGCTTGGCAAGCGAGCCGACGGTGAATTCCTGCTGACAGTATTCGTCCGTATGTTCCATTACTCTTTGTATATCCTCAAGCAACTGCTGCTTCTGGTCGTCTTTCATATTGCTGGTGCGAGTAGCCTTGCGTTCTTCTGTTTCCGCCATATTGCTGCGGTTCATGTCGTAAAGCTTGCGGTAGCTCACCTCCAGATTGCGCTTCTGCCTGAGTACATAGAATAGCAATACGCTGATAAGGACGACGGCGATGATGCTGACAAGGAAGAGCAACTGATAGAGTCGGGCGTTATGACGATGTAGCTCTTCTTCCTGGTGTAGGCGGGTTATCTCCTTGTTAGCCTTGTCCACCTCATAGATGAACTGCTGGTTTTTCACGACGTTGAATCGTTGTGAGTTGTAGATTGAGTCCATCAGGTTGAGGTATTGGGCGTCGTATTGCTGTGCTATGGAGGTGTTGCCGCTTCGCTTCTGTATCTCCGCCATGTCGCGCAGCGTTTCCGGCACGTAATGCATCATGTGATTCTTCTCAGCTGTCTGCATGCAGAGGTGGATGTAATGGAGGGCATTGCTCATGTCTCCCATTTCCATATAGTTGGTATAGATGCGCGAATATACGGAGCAAACGTATATGGCTGGCAGCTTGGCACGGATGGATGTCTGGGCAAGGTTTGCAAGAATCTTGTTGGATTCGGCATAGCGTGCATCCTCAGAATTGAGAAGGGCTTTGGAGAAAGTGATGTAGAAGTGGGTTTCTGCTGTTTCGGGGTGTGGCGATGTCTGCATAAGCTGGCGATACTTGCGGGCTTCCTTCAGGTCCTTGCGGTTGAGGCATACGCCGAAGAGATTGGCAAGCAGCTTGAATGTCAGCTCTTTGTCGCCCTTAGGTATGATGGCATAACCTTTCTTATAATATTCGAAGCCCTTGTCATAGTCCTTGAACATGCAGTAAGCGTTTCCGATGTTCTTGTATATAGAGGCAAGATGCTCTTTCGACTTCGAGCTTTCGCTGAGTTTCAGTCCGGTCTGATAGTTCTCAAGTGCGTTGATATAGTTGCCGCGGTCATAGAAGATGTCGCCAGCCTTCATGTTGGCAAGCGAGCAGTCGGTCAGTTCCTTGTCGGTCATATTGTCGTTTGTGCGTGAGCAAACGAGCATATACATCACGAGGGCCTTGTCGTCTTCATGTCGTTGGAGCAAGGTGTCGCCCATATCAAGAACCTTCTCGGACGACCACCCACGAACTTCGCGTATGAGCGTTGAATACTTGCTGACGCCCGAAGCCGGTGACATCAGCGAATAAAAGGTCAATATGATAAGTAGCAGTGTCCTGCCAATATGGTTATTCATCGGTATAGTCTGAAAAATGATAATGCCGTGACGGTTTCTCCATCAAGGCTTCATACGATGCAAAGTTAGCACTTTTCCGTAAAAAGAAAAACTTTCAAGGTATTAAAATCAAATTTTGGACGATAAAGGTAATATAAAAAAAGAAGCCGTCTCGTAAGCAATTACTTACGAAACGGCTTCTATGGTATCCTTATCGGAAGTTGTTTGGCTTCATGCGGTTGCCAGTAGCATCGTTGGTGTCAGCCACATCCCACCAGAGGCGTGTGCCCTGGGTGTTGTTGGTCTGCAGGTTAGGATGCTGGATGAAGTACTTGTTCTGCGACTCACTGTTCGGATAAAGCAAGCGCTTTATCTGCTTGCCATTAGGAACGTCACCTCCAGAGAAGTTGGTCTGCTGGTTGAGAAGGGCGGGATAGTCGGTGCGACGGAAGTCAGCCCAACCCTCGTTGCCGTTCGGGAATACTGCCATCCACTTCTGTGTGATGATAGCTTCGAGGATGGCTTCGCGGTCACCGCTGCTGAATACGCCCTCGTCCCATACCTTCAGACCGTCGATGTAAGCCTTAGCGTCAGCGTCGGCAATGTGATAATAGTCCATGGATGCCTTGACACCTGCACGGAAGTAGCCCTCTGCGTCAAGTGTGAGGTCGGCTCCGGTCCATCCTCTCAGAGCTGCCTCTGCCTTAAGGAACAATGACTCTGCGTAACCGAACCATACTGTAGGACGAGAATAATTGAACCAATGGTCATCGGGAAGATCCTTTGAGGCACCGTCCTTAACTGTACGTGTAAGACTGTACTTCAGCGGGTCCATAGAGATGTCGGGCGACTGGGCTCCACGCAGACATCCTACAAAGTCGTTGCGCAGACCGTCCTGACCGGTAGCAAGTGTAGCGGCTGTCATATTGCTGCGATACCAGCTCACAAGGCAGCGCGGGTCGATCTTCTTTGTTTCCGAATCGTTACGTCCCTTCTTTATGGTGTATTCCTTGCCGCCGTCAGAGAGGTTGCGATAAAACTCTTCCATGTCCTTTGAGAGTACGCTCTCGCCGCCATAAGCCACGGAGCACATGGCAAGACCGTTCTCGTCGCCGCCACCGTCTTCGCCACCCATCTCAACGGGAGCGTGCTTAGGTACGGTCTGCATGTTGTCGTCATTGCTCTTCATCAGACCATACTTGTTGTTGAGCGCAGCCTCTGCCTCCTTCTTTGCACGTTCAGGATTGACGTTGCTGATGCGCAATGCCATGCGCAGACGCATTGAGTTGGCGAAGCGGCACCACTTCTCGGCATCGCCGAAATAGCAAATGTCGTCCTTGTCAATCTTATACTGCGATGCGTCTTCCGGCTTAATGCTGTCTACAGCCTGCTCAAGCATACGGAACATGGCGTCATAAACCTGCTCCTGCGTGTCGTATTCCACGTTGTTGGTCTCGGGAACCTTAGCCTGCACGTACTGACGGAACGGCATATCGCCGTATGTGTCGGTGTTGGCGAGAGCGAGGAACGTGTAGTAGATGCGCGTGATGTAGTACATGTTGCGATACTTCTCTGGCGTATCGTTAAACTTGTATGCTCTCAGAAGGTCGCGATACTCGGTGGAGCGCTCCGTATAGAAGTGTGACCAGCGGCGTCCTGACCATCCGTCCGAATAGCCATAGTCAGGTGACTTCTTGGCATGCTTGGGCTGATTGTTTGCCACGTATCCCGCATAGATGTCATGCGAGAGGTTGGTGGTTATCTGATAGTCGTTGTAATATCCTTGATAAAGGAATGTGCGGAAGGTGGCAGGAGCGTCTGCCAAAGCCTTCTTGTAAGCCAACGAGTCGTCGTGCGACACGGCATAGTTGATGTTGATATCGGCGTATTTGCCTTCGTCCGGTTTGTCAGGAGTAATCTCGCCGCCCGCATTTTCAGAGCCTTCCACGCCGTAGGGGTCGCGACTCATTTCGTCGAGGTCGTAGCATGACGCAAAGGTGAGCAGCGTTGTGGCTGCTATCAGACCAGTATAGAATATATTGCGTTTCATTGTTGTGTTCTGTTTGTTTACTGTTTTTTTATTATTCCGTATCAGTTGCTTCTGTTAGAAACCGATGTTAACGGAGAATCCGAATGTTCTTGTGTAAGGCACTGCCATGAAGTCAATTGCCTGTGAGAACATTGTCGTGTCATAACCGCCGTCAGGATTGCCCGGTGTGTGCTTCATGAGGAAGCAGAGGTTGCGTGCCACGAAGCTGAGCTTCAGCTGTGTGAGCGGTGTGCGGCGCAACACGGACTGCGGGAAGCTGTATCCAAGAGCAAGCTCCTTCAGCTTGATGTATGAAGCGTCATGCACGAACTCCTCTGCAAATCCCTTCTGCGAGTTGTAGAGACCGATGGTGGAATAGTAGGCCTGTGCGCTTACCGGTTTGGTATTGGGCTTGCCGTCAGCGGTTACGCCGGGAACAACCATATACCAGTCCTTCACGCCGTTAATCTCCTTGTATTCGCCACGGTTAATGGTGCGGTCTGAAGTACCGACAGCCGTAGCCATTCCCTCAGACACCGAAACGATGTCGCCACCGAACTTCATGTCGAACATGGCTGTGAGCGAGATGCCCTTGTATGTGAATGTCGGTGTGACGGACATCAGAAGGTCGGGCTGGATGTTACCGATAGGATGGTCCAGCAAGTACTGCTCAAGGTTTCCGTCGCCGGTTGTTGCCATAGGCAGACCGTCGTCGCCGATGATGACGCGTCCCTGAGCGTCACGCTGCATGAGGTTGTTGGCGAAGATGTCGCCGAGCTTTCCTCCGCTGACAGCACCGACTTTCACCGGCATGTTGCCGTCGCCGGCGAAATAGATGCGGTTGACACCGTCTGCCAGTTCCTTTACTGTGGAACGGTTATGCGCGAAGTTGGCTGTGAGGTCAAACTGAAAGTCGCGTGTACGAACCGGCGAACCATATACCATAAGCTCCACTCCGGTATTGTTGATTTTGCCTGCGTTCACCCACTGCTGTGTCCAAGGAGCCGATGCGTCCACGAGCATGGCCTGGTTCTTCGTAGTGCTATAATAATATGTGAAGTCGAATCCGAGACGGTTCTGGAGGAACTTCATGTCGAGACCAACCTCATACGATGTCTTAATCTCAGGCTTGAGGTTAGGGTTGAGGCGTACGGTGTTGATGATAGGCTTGCGGTTGCCCATCTCGAACTGGAACTTACGCACGTTGTAGAGATTGTACGGCGACGGATCCTTACCAACCTGGGCTGCAGAGAGGCGCAGCTTTGTGAACGTAATCCATTCCGGCAGACGATGGTCGATGGAGCGCATGAAGTCGGACACCACCCAGCTGAGTGATGCAGACGGATAGAAGAATGAATTGTTCTTCTTCGGCAGAGTGGACGACCAGTCGTTACGTGCTGTAAGGTCGAGCGAGAGCCACTCGTCATATGCAAACTGTGCTGACGCGAAAGCCGAATACATGGCGCGGTCGTGTCCGTCATCTACGGCTGAGACAAGCTTGTTGCCGGTGTTGAGAATCCAGTTGTCCTTCTCCAGCATGTTCTGCACGGAAGCTGAGAGCGTCTCATACTTCAGGTACATGATGTTGGCACCAGCCGTATAACCGAGGCGCAATTTCTTCGTAAGCTGGTTGTCGCCCATGAAGAGGAACTGCATGTTCTGCTCGAAGTGGTTCTCTTCACCGCGTGACATGCCGTCGGTCACGAGTTTCTGCTCCCATCCAGTGCCGTCCGTAGAGATAGCTCCGTCACCCAATGAAAGGTCTGAAGTCTGGAGACGTGTGCGATAATAGTCGAAAGAATACTTGGCGCTGAATTTCAACCAATCCGTTAGGTTGAGGTTGGCAGCATAATATCCGAAGGCACGCCAGCGCTCGTCGCTGTTCTGGAATCTGTGGCGCACGTAGTAAGGATTGCTGTAGTGCTGGTCAGGACCGAACCAGTTGCGGTGGAGCTGGTTAGGAGAAGTGTAGTTTGCCTCAAGGTCCTTAAGGCTTACGTTGCCCGGCATGAGGAGCAGCTGTGCTACCTCGCCGTTCAGACCCGTGTAAGGACGGTTCTCTGCCTTAGTGTGCGATACGGAAATCTTGCCGTCCAATGACAGCCATTTGTTGACTGTAGTACCGGCGTTGAGGTCTACGTTGAGCTTGTCGAGCGACTCGTCCTTGAAGAGACCGTCGTTAGCATTGAATCCTACAGAAAGACGGAAGTGAGACTTGTCCGTGGCTGAACCCACGGCTACGGTATGGAACTGTGAGAATCCTGTACGGAAGTAGTCCTTCAGACGGTCGCCTGTGTATGAGTAAGGAGCCTTCTCGCCGAGCCAGTTTGTCTGCATGCTGCCGTCGAAGCGCGGACCGAATGCCAGTTCGCCCGTCATTGTTGTGGGGTTGCCCTCTTCGTCCTTGTTGAAGAGCAACTGTCCCTGCGAACCCTGTCCGTAGAGCTTCTGCATCTTCAGAGTCTCTGTAGCCTGGCTCCATGTGAAGTTGCCGCTGTAAGATACGCCGAAGCCCTGCTTGTGTGAGCCTCGCTTTGTGGTAACGAGGATTACGCCGTTACCTGCACGTGATCCGTATAGAGCAGCAGCGTTCGGACCCTTAAGTACTGAGATCGACTCGATGTCCTCCGGGTTGATGTCGAATGATGTGCCACCACGGTCGTAGCCGCCGTATGCAGAAGCCTCAGAAGTCTGGTCGTCGGTGAAAGGAACGCCGTCAACAATCCATAACGGCTGGTTGTTGTCCGTAAGTGAAGAGTTGCCGCGGATGGTAATCTTAGTGGAACCGCCAAGACCGGTGCTTGCCGTGTTCATCTGCAGACCAGCCACCTTGCCGTCCAATGCTCCGGTTACGGAAGGGTCGCCAGTTGTGTTAAGGGCGTCCGCCTTGATGTCCTGTACGGAATAGCCGAGCATTTTCTTCTCGCGCTTGATGCCGAGAGCAGTCACCACCACCTCGTCAATAGACTGCTGGTCGGGCTGCATGATGATGTCGAGACTGGATGATCCGGAGGCTTTCAGTTCCTTATTGCGATAGCCAAGATAGCTGACAATGACTGTTGGATGTGAAGCAGAAGTACGGAGCGTATAGTTGCCGTCGATGTCGGTAACGGTGCGTTCCTCGGTGCCCTTCACGTTTACGGTGGCGCCGATAAGCGGTTCTCCGTTCTCGTCTGTTACGTGTCCTTTGAGCGTAGTCTTGCCGTCCTGCTGGACGAAAGCGTTGAATTCGGATGCTGGAGCGTTGCTGACGTTTCCGGCAAGAGTCCACTGGAATGGTGCGGCAGCGATGACAAGTGTCATTGCCTTACGCGACCACTTCAGAGTAAGTAACGGTCGTGTTCTCATAATTATTTCCTTATTGTTTTTTTGTTGTTCAGTAGATAGCTGATGTCGTACGATTTAGGTTAACGGATACAACATCACGTATCAATATAACAATCTATAAGAAAAAAACACTTAAGGAATCTTTATGGTTTTATGCAATTTCTTGCACAGTAAGGAAAAAAGTAAGGTTGAGAATTGAATTTTGAGAGTTGAGGGTTATTATAGCCATTTGGCTTGAATGATTATTCATGGGGATTGGTATATCTCAACTCTCAAATTCTCAATTCTCAACCTTTACTTGATGTCGTGCGTGGCAAATCTTTCTTCTGCCAGACGCTCGTACTTGGTGCCTTTTCTGCCGTAGTTGGCGTAGGGCCAGATAGAGATGCCGCCTCTTGGGGTGAATATTCCTGTCACCTCAATATACTTAGGGTCCATGAGGCGGATAAGATCTTTCATGATGATGTTCACGCAGTCCTCATGAAAGTCGCCGTGATTGCGGAAGCTGAAAAGATAAAGCTTAAGACTCTTGCTCTCCACCATCTTTACGTCGGGGATGTAGGATATGCGAATCTCGGCGAAGTCGGGCTGACCGGTGATGGGGCAGAGGGATGTAAACTCCGGGCAGTTGAATCGTACCCAATAGTCGTTGCCGGGATGTTTGTTTACGAAAGTCTCGAGCACCTCAGGTGCGTAGTCATCACGGTAGCGTGTGTTAGAACCAAGGGCCTTGAGTCCTTCGTCTGTACGGTTATCTGAATTTGTAGCCATTGTTTTTTTTAATGAATTGAATAAATAAGGATATTGTTAAATGTTGAATATCTTCCAGATGCTGTAGTTGACGTTGTTGTCGTAGACGTCCTCGCCTTCGTAGCGCTTTGTGGCTCTCACCACGCGGATGGTAACGGGAAGCACAAGGATTTCGTAAAGCGTCTTGAGCACAACTTGCGAGATGATCAGTATGGGCAACTCACGCAGTGGCACTACGCCTCCCAATGCCAACGGGAAGAAAATCAGCGAGTCGGCTGTCTCGCCATACACCGTACTGAGGATTGCTCGTGCCGAGAAGTTGCGTCCGCCTGACGATATCTTCATGCGGCTCATTACGTAAGCATTTACAAACGAACCGATGATGAATGCCACGAATGAGGCGGCAGCGATGCGTGGAGCAAGACCGAAGATGGCATGAAATCCGGCTTCGTTGTTCCAATATGGAGCGGCAGGAAGCAGATCGCATAAGGCGCCGAACGTCACGAAGAGGAAGTTCATGGCGAAGCCGACCCATATCAGCATTCTTGCCTTGCCATATCCCCAAACCTCGCACACACAGTCGTTGATGATGTATGAGATAGGAAATACTATCAATCCTCCCGTTATGTTGAACGGTCCTACGGATATTTGCTTTGTCTCGAGTACGTTTGCCGTAATGAGGCAAACACAGAAGAGTATGCTGAAAAGCATAAAGAGCACACTCACTGTTTTCTTTTCTTTCTGCATTGTTCTTGTTTTTTAAGAGGTTTACCAAGCACTCTGTTAATAATGTTTATTAAGCCCATTTCTTCAAATGGACTGCAAAGTTACTTATTTTCGGACAGTTATGCAAGTTTTTCTGCCTCGCCGTCCCGTTTTTAACGATGGTCTCGTATTTTTTCCTTAACTTTGCAAAGATTTTAGAGTCACCTTTTTCTGACTTGCTTTAAATTTATTGTTACATCTTAAAGACTTACATATTATATAATGAGTAATAACAACAATCATCAGTTGGGTGAGGCACCCTGGTTTCATGTAGCGTTATCAACGGGTTTTGGCGTCGGTTTCTGGCCCTGGGGACCTGGAACATTAGGTGGCTTTGTGGCTCTCCTTACGTGGATTGGCCTTTATCTGCTGCTTTCTCCAATGTGGCTTTTTGTGGCAACGCTCGCTCTTGTGGTGGGTTCGCTGCTGCTTGGAGTGTGGACAGACAATGTCATGGAGCGCTATTGGGGCGAGGATCCGCGTACTGTCATCATCGATGAGTATTTCGGAACGTGGGTGGCATGTCTGCCTGCCTTGTTTGTTGATGGTCCTTCGTATGTGGCAATATCGCTCGCTTCGCTTGGCTTCGTGCTGTTCCGTGCCATTGACATCACCAAGCCGCTCGGCTGTCGCTGGGTGGACAAGCATATACATGGCGGTTGGGGCTGCATGCTGGACGATGCTTTGGCTGCGTTTTATGCCTGTATTGTGGTGCTTGCCGTGAGATTCTGTAAAGTGGTTGAGTTTGTTGCCGACCTTTTTTAAGAGCACATTTCATTACGCCGTGTCTCCGAAAAAGTGAGATACGGTGTGTCAATGGTCTTGTTTAAGAAAAAATATAGGAACTGACGTTGTATAATAGTCTTAATATTGGAATTATATAAAGTTGGTCGGTTTTGGTTTAAACGCATGAAGCCGGACAAGAGAAACGGGCATTGCCCTTCCCTTGTCCGGCTTCATCGTTATGTCAGTTCCTTATTTTAAATGAATTTTCGATGCTTGATATCTCGCTTGAGAACTTGCGATCTACCTTCAGACGCTGCTCCACCTGGTTGCAGCTGTATATAACCGTAGAGTGGTCGCGTCCACCCACGAGTCGTCCGATGCGGCTTGCCGGCATCTTGGTGTATTTCTGTGCAAGGTATATTGATACCTGACGTGCCATAACATAGTCCTTCTTACGGCTGCGGCTGTTGATGTTGGCAGGCGTAACATTGTAATGCTGGCACACGCTCTCGATGATATCCTCCACGGTGAGCGGGTTGCTCTCCACCTTTACAGAGTGCTTGATGACGCGTTCTGCCAGCTTCATGTCGATGCTGCAGTTGTAAACCACGCTGTATGCCATAAGTGAGTTTACGACACCCTGCAGGTCTCGCACGCTGCCGTTAGCTGTCGAGGCAATGAATTCCACTACGTCCTCAGGTATGCTTAGGCCCTCGTGGCGTATCTTGTTCTCCAGAATGTCCACGCAAAGCTTCACGTTCGGCTTCTGCAGCTCTGCTATAAGGCCGCAAGAGAAACGTGTGATGAGACGCTCGTTCATGCCCTTGAGCTGTACGGGCGGACGGTCACTGGCGAGGATGATGCGCTTGCCGTTGCGGAACAGATGGTTGAAGATGTGGAAGAAGGTGTTCTGTGTGCCCTTCTTGTCTTCCCATTCCTGTATGTCGTCCACGATAAGAACGTCTATGGTCTGGTAGAAATTGATAAAGTCGTTGATGGTGTTGCGCAGTACGGCGTTGGTATACTGCACCTCGAAGAGGCGTGCGCTGATATAGAGCACTCTCTTTTCTGGGTATATTCGCTTTGTCTCGACGCCGATGGCGTTGATGAGGTGTGTCTTTCCGCATCCTGAAGGACCGAAGACGAAGAACGGATTGAACTGCATGCTCTGCGGATTGTCGGCAATGGTCTTACCGATGGTACGCGAGAAAAGGTTGCTGCTGCCTTCTATGTAGTTGTCGAAGGTGAGCTGCGGGTTGAGCTGCGAGTCAATCTGTTGCGGAGCAAGGCTGTCGAGAGTGTTGGGCGACTCGTTGGCATGCTCGCGCTGCTGTGGCTTGAGTGTGTCTTCAACGGGCTGTTCGCCTTCCATTGTCTGTGTCTGCTTGTTCTCCTTGTCTGTTACAATACGGTACGACAATTGTATGCCTGAGCCAAATTCGCGGCTAAGCGCCACGTGGAGCAACTTGACGTAGTGTTCTTCAAGATACTCACACACGAAATGACTGGGCACGCGTATCACCACCATCTTCTTTTCCTCGTTGAAGGCTTCGAAGACGATGCTCTTGAACCATGTGTTATATGTCTGCTCTGAAATGTTCTTGCTGATGAAGGCAAGACATTTGTCCCAAAGCTTTTCAGGACTAATGTTCATTGGCTGTGGTACGTGTTGTGTCTTTCGACCGTTTGTAAACTATAATTCCGACTGCAAAATTAGTAATTATTTTTGAGCTGAGCAAATAAGCTGCTTTTTTATTATTATTGAATGTATACGTTTTGTAATATAAACGACTCTTTTCCCGTTAGTTATGCTATTCTTATATATATATGTTTTGTTCTTTGTGTAAATAAGCGTAATCTGCTGATAATCTGCATGTTGATGTTTTTATGTATGTTTTGGCGTTTTTAGTGAAACATTGTCTAAATGCGCTTATCTCATTGAAAAAAACGGCTTCAGAGTTATTCTGAAGCCGTGAAACAATATCCTTTCGGTATTTATACTAAGTATATCTATGCGCTTACTTGTCTTTCTTTCCGAATACGGAGAAATGGACGTAGCGCTTCGGATGCTGACGGAGGTCAATGAGGAGCGAGTCGGCGCTTCTCATAGTAGAGTTCATGTTGTTATACATAGTCGGATCGTTCATCAGCTTGCCGAGTGTTCCCTCGTTGCTGTTAAGGCGGTCTGTGAGAAGCTTCACGTTAGCGATGGTCTGGTCCACCTGCTGCTTTGTTGTCGCAAGGTCGAGGTCGGCGAGGTTGGATGTGAGGCGGTTGGTGTTGTCCAGCACGCCGTTAGCCTTTGCCATCATCGTAGGCACGCCCTTGTTGAGTGTCTTCATAAGTGTGTTGAGCTGTGCTGAAGATACGGTGAGGTTCTCCGTTACGGTCTGCACGTTGTGTAGGCTTTGTGCGAGAGCCGGATCAGCAAGCAGGGTGTTGAGGCTTGAGAGGATGCTGTCCAGCTTCGGCAGCATGTTCTCTATGGCGGGCAACATCTGGACTGCCTTTCCTAAAGCGCCTGCGTCAACGTCGCCAAGGATAGTTTCGCCCGGCATGACTCTCTCTCTCGGGTTATTGGCAAGGAGGAGGTTCACCTTCACGTTGCCCATCATGTCGCTCTCGATGACAGCCGTGCTTCCAACCGGGATGCGCATGTCTCTGTCTATTCCTACCACCACGCGTGGATCTTCTTTTCCTGAATAGTCGTAAATGACGCTCTTGACGGTTCCTACCTTATATCCGTCAGCATATATCGGGCTCGAAGCTGAGAGTCCGCTGATATCGTGAAATTGTATGTAATAGTCGTCAGTTGACGAGAATATGTTCAGTCCTTTCAGAAAGTTCATTCCGAAAAACAGTATTATCACGCCTACGATGGCTACGAGCGCGATTTTCACTTCTTTATTAAATGCTTTCATATTCTTATTTGTTTCTGTTCGTTGTTTTGAATTCTTTTTATCTGTTTCTGTTCTGTTTGAATTCTCTAATAGCCTGATTGACGTCCATCTTTACGCCGTTCTTGAATGCTATGATGAACGCTTGCGGGAACTGCTCCAGTATCTCCTTGCGCTTTCTGTACGTCGTGTTATAGTTATTGGAGGCTCCGGTGGTGTATTTCCACATGCCGTTTTCCTGATAGCATTCCACGTCTGTCAATCCCTTGAAGTTAGGGTCGCTCTTTTTTAGTTGTCGGCTTGCGGCAATAATCTGCACCTTGAACACCGGCTTGCTGTCGTCCGTCTTTTCCTTTACGGTTGTCTGCTTTGGCTTCTCGTTCTGTTGCCTTGTCTGCTGCCTTCTTGCAGGGCGGTCGTTTCTTTCAGACTGGCGGTCGTTGTTTCTGACACTTACTTCGTTCGCCTTGGTGTCTTGTTCCGCCTGTCTTGCGTCTGCCACGTCAGAGTCGTTCTTTTGTGTGTCGCTTTGTTGTACGGTCTCAGGCAATGGGTCTGACAATGGCTTGTACGGGATTGTCATTCCCGTGTCATACTTGTTCTTGTATTCCACGAAGGCGTTGTATATGCCGCGTGCAATCTTGTCTATCTGATTCTTGTCGTTCAGCATTCGCTCTTCGTCGGGGGTTGAGATATATCCGAGCTCGATGAGGCAAGCCGGCATAGAGGTCAGCCTGAGTACGGCAAGGTTCTGCTGATGCACTCCCTTGTTAGGACGGTTAGCCACCTTGCATACATGTCTTTGCAGCATCTTTGCCAGTTCGATGCTCTTTGTTAGGTTTCGGTCCTGGATAAACTCAAACATGATGTTGCTTTCCGGCGAGTTTGGATCGAAGCCCACGTAATGCTGCTCATAGTCTTTCTCGAGCAATATTACCGAGTTCTCGCGTTTTGCCACTTCCAGGTTGGTCTCCTTGGCGTGCGAGCGACCGTCACCGAGCGTGTAAGTCTCGAATCCTCTCATCGTGTGGTTACCTTTGAGAGCGTTTGTGTGAACGGATATGAAGAGGTCTGCCTTCTTGCGGTTGGCTATTTCGGCGCGTTCGTACAAGGGGATAAACACGTCTGTCTTGCGTGTATACACCACCGTAACGTCAGGGCAGTTGCGTTCCACGTAGCTTCCGAATGCGAGAGCAACGTTCAGGTTGATGTTTTTTTCCTTCGAAAAGGTGCCCGGTGCTCCGGTGTCTCTTCCTCCGTGTCCTGGGTCGATGCAGAGTGTGAACTTACGGTTAGCGCCGGCTACTGCCGACACGAACGTTATGATGAGTATTATTGAGAGCAATATTTTTTTTGCCATAAATGAGATGCTGTAGGTTGGTCCAAATGTCTGAACTGCAACTTATTTAGGTGCAAAGATAGCGAATAAATCGTAAAAACGACGGGAAACTCGGAAAAACATGTTAGTATATTTTGCATTGTCTTGTATTTTGCGTAAATTCGCAATATATTAAAGAAAAATAGACAAATCTATAATTATGGCTCTTAAGTTATTCTATAAGAGCATCATATTGCTATGAAGACGCTTGGATGTATACGCTTTGCCGCTGCTGCATTATGTGCGGTCTTGTTGGCTATATTGACGGTGGCGTGCCACGATAAGAGGCAGCAGCGGTCGTCAAGGGTGCGGTCTGTCTATTACTGGAGCACCACGCTGAATATTGACTCCACGAACACAGCTTTCCTCCGCGACCACGGCATCTCGCGTATGTATGTCCGCTACTTTGATGTGGTGGCGGACGCGAGTGGGAGAGCGGTGCCTAACGCCACGCTTAATTTTGCTACCGTAATGCCACGGAATATTGATGTGGTGCCTACGGTCTTCGTTATACCAGAATGTCTTCGCGGCGACCGCAAGCAGTTGGCTTCGCTCATTGTCAAGCGTGTTCTCCAGATGAACGAGACCAATGATGTCAATGATGTCAAGGAGATACAGATTGACTGTGACTGGACTCTTTCCACACGCCGACTCTATAATGACTTCATGCAGGCTATGCTCGACGAATGCCATAGCCGACAGCTCCAGCTCTCGTCCACAATCCGCCTTCACCAGCTCGCACAGACTCCGCCACCTGCAGACCGTGGCGTGCTGATGATGTATAACACGGGTGATGCCACCGACATACGTTGCCACAAACCTATTCTCGACCTGCATGACGCAGCCCCTTACTTGCCTTATCTGAAAGACTATAAGCTCAGCTTGAGTGCTGCTTATCCCGTCTTCACGTGGCGCATCCTGTTTCGTGGCGGTCAGTTCGTTGGCTTTGTCCATTACGACGGTGAATACCCGATACTCTCCAGCGACTCCATAGCCATCCGTCAATCCTCCCTCTCTGATATTATCTCTGCCTTAAACGCTATAGGCAACCGACGTCCTGAAGCCAACGACGAGATAATACTATTCGATCTCAATAACAACAATATTAACCGATTAAACTACGATGAGTATGAAAGGATTTTTAATAACTAGTTTGATTGCTGCCCTGCCGCTCATTGACGCCACGGCATGCATATCCGAGGGAAATACGTATAATCGTTATATGTTCTCAGTCTTCCGCCATGAAGCCATTACCGACGGCCCTGCATACTTGTATGATATCGACCGTTTCTGGCAGGATTATATGGGGAAGAACGGTCTGGTCGGCGTCGGATACTTTAAATGGAACCGTGACGCAATCCTGAAGACTGCCAAGGAAAGAAACGATGAAGAGATGACAGCGTACATCAATTTGCTTAATCGTTACTTCAAGGCTTGCGAGGATTACGCCCAAGACGCATGGAGCTATCCCACGAAGGAGGATTTAGCACATCGGCATCAGACATTCACCGATGTTCTCACCGCTGCAAAGGCATACGGCGGCAAGGCATTGCGTCCGCAATACGTGCTGCTGCAGATGCGTGCAAACATGATGCTCGGCAATGACAATCTTAACGTAGCATTGTGGAAGACCTCAGCATCCAGCCTTTCTCAGAGTCCGTGGCGCGAAGCAATGCGCAACATCTATGCCCGTGCCTTGCTCAAGACAGGACAGCGTGGTGCTGCCTGCGACATCTATGCCGAGCAGGGCGACGTACAGTCCATCAAGTCTGTTATGCGCAACTATCGCAACCTTGCCGGCATAAGGACCATCTATGCAGAGAACCCTAACGCCCCGTCGCTCAATTACCTTGTGCAGGACTTTGTAAATAACGTGCAGGAGACGATTGATCAGAAGGCGAAAGGTGATAATGATGCTGAATGGTTTAAGCAGATAGATGCCAAGCAGGTGTATCGTAAGGAAGCGATGGCGTTTGTACAGTTTGCCCTTAATGCCGCCAACGACAGTAAGGTGAAGTCGCCGAGTCTGTGGCTTGCGGCTGCAAGCATGATTGACTATCTGTTCGGAAATACGGAGCGTGCCATGGCGGAAGCAGAAAAGGCTGTTGCGGCTGAAGGCAGTCAGCGAATGCGCGACAATGCCCGTGCCATACGCTTGCTTGTCTCGACGCGTGCCAACAAGCCTACAAAAGAATATACTGACTATCTGCTTGGCGAGTTCCGTTGGCTTGACAATAAGATAGAAGAGGAACGTGGCAGCAGCTACTCTTATAATCACTATACTGACGTGAAGGAACGCGTGGTTCATCGCGGTCTGGAACAGCTCTTCCGTCGTGCATGTATGGACAATACTGCCCTTGCCTTGTGTGCCATGACGAATGCTGATGACGAGTATTTCTATATGGAGCAGAGTCAGGCCGACCCTACCATATATAGCGAAAACACGAACGTGACGTACAGTCCGTGGAACGAGTATTTCTGCAAGATGGACAGTCTTACTGCCGACCGCCTTGCCGACTATTACCGTTATCTCTCGTCCAGCCATGACAATGCCTTTGACCAATACTGCGTGCAGAACTCTTACCACGATGCCGACTACTTCAATGACCTTATCGGTACGAAGCTGATAGCCGAGGGACGTTTTGCCGAAGCCATACCGTATCTTGACGGTGTGTCGATGTCGCTTCTTTCTTCCCAACTCATAAGCGCTTACTCGTCACAACGCCGTTATGACGTGCCGCGATGGTTCGGCAAGCAGAGGGTCAGCGAGTGTTATGAGCCGGTAACAGTAAACCGTAACATAAAGCTCGACTATTGTCGCGATATGGCTGACCGCCTAAATCGCTACAATCTTGCACGCGAAGGCGCTGCGAAGCAGCAGATGGCTTACGACCTTGCCGTGCGTTATTATCAGGCTTCATGTTACGGCGACTGTTGGTTCCTCACTCATTATTACAGCAGCGTCATGGATTCGGCTCGCTCTTGGGAGAAAGACTTTGCCGCTGAGACGGTGAAGTATCTTAATGTGGCTAAGCGAAGCGATGACCTGCAGTTGCGTTACCACTCCGTTTACGCCCTTGCGTTCATGCCCGTAGACAAGTGGGCTGAATTTGAGTATGACGGTAAAGTTATTCTCTATCCGCACTCTGCTCAATACGAGGCGTTATACGAACTTAGCTTGTTTACAATGGCTTATCCCAATGTCGTGGACCAGTATACGCGTCGTTGCGACGTGCTTAAGAAGTACGAATATTATCTGCCTTAGCTTTAGTCTTCTCCGCGCGTTACCGTTATCTCAACTCCGGCTCCGTTACAGTCGGCACCCATCGGTGGGTTGAGTTTGGTGATGCGTAGCGTTATAGAGGTGATGTCCGCATAACTTGCCATAAGATGGTCTGTTATGCGGCCCGCCACATGCTCTATTAGTTTTGACGGGACATTCATCTCCTCCTTTATAATATTGTATACCTCGGCGTAGTTGAGCGTGTCAGCTACGTCGTCGGTATACATTGCCCTTGATATGTCATATCCCACGCGTACATTTATTATATAGTCATTGCCGGTGAGCTGCTCTTGAGGCAGCACACCATGACACGCGTGCAGACGAATGTCGTCTATATGTATGAAAGATTTCATTATCTAAATTGAGGAATAGATAAGTTGGTTTATCCGCAGCGTGAAGCACCGCAGTTCTTACATATCAGGCATCCTTCCTGATAGACGAGGGTCTCCTGTCCGCATGACGGACACACCAGTCCTTTGGCTGCCGTTCCGTCCACCATGTATTTCTTGAGTGCACGTTCCACGCCGTTCTTCCATGTGTTGATGCTCTGGTCCTTGAGCTGCAGCGAGCTGACGAGCTTGATGACATGGTCGATTGGCATACGATAACGCAGCACTCCGGAGATAAGCTTGGCGTAGTTCCAGTATTCCGGGTTGAATTTCTCCGACAGTCCCTCCACCGTGGTCTTATATCCGCGCTTGTTCTCGAACTGGAAGTCGTAGCGCTTCGTGCCGTCGGGGTTGGTCTGCTTGATGATGCGGCCCTTCGTTACGGTCTTGGGAAGAGCGATACCCTCCTCGTCGTCCTGCAGTCCGGTGAATATCTCGTAAGGATAGCCGTCCAGCAATCCTACGAAAGCCACCCACTTCTCCTTGTTGTTCTGGAAACGAACCACGTCACAGTCGAGTTCCTTCGGACGCGTTTCCGTTACTGCCATTACCGGTATGCGGTCTGTGCTGACCTTCTCCTTCTGGGCAGCGCTTTTCTTCTTGTCCTTCTTTGAGGCAGAAATCATCACACCCGAGCGGCTGCCGTCGCGATAGATGGTGCATCCCTTACATCCCGAGCGCCAAGCCTCCACGTAAAGCTTGCCCACGAGTTCTTCGCTTACGTCGTTCGGAAGGTTTACGGTCACGCTGATGGAGTGGTCCACCCACTTCTGGATGGCGCCCTGCATTCTCACCTTCATCAGCCAGTCCACGTCGTTGGCGGTGGCTTTATGGTACGGCGATCGTGCCACGAGATCGTCTATCTCGTCTTGGGTGTATCGCTTGCTGGTGTCGATGCCGTTCACCTCCATCCATGTGAGGAACTTCTTGTGGTAAACGATATACTCCTCGTATGAGTCGCCCACCTCGTCCGTGAAGTCCACGTGTACGTCAGCGTCGTTGGGGTTCACCTTTCTGCGGCGCTTGTATACGGGCATGAATACAGGCTCGATGCCGCTTGTGGTCTGTGTCATGAGCGATGTGGTGCCGGTCGGAGCGATGGTCAGACAGGCAATGTTGCGGCGTCCGTATGTCATGATGTCGTCATAGAGCGACGGGTCAGCCTCCTTTATTCTGAGGAGGAACGGGTTGGTAGCCTCACGCTTGGCGTCGAACACCTTGAAAGCTCCGCGCTCACGAGCCATGTCTACGGAAGAGCGGTAGGCGGCGAGAGCCAGTGTGCGGTGTACACTGACGCTGAAGTCGGTGGCTTCCTGCGTGCCGTAGGTCAGCCCCATTGCTGCTATCATATCACCCTCAGCCGTGATGCCCACACCGGTGCGTCGTCCCTGCGAGCTCTTGTCCTTTATCTTCTCCCAAAGATGATATTCGGCGTGCTTGATGTCGTCGGTCTGCGGGTCGTGCTTTATCTTGTCCATGATAAGGTCAATCTTCTCCAGCTCCAGGTCGATGATGTCGTCCATGATGCGCTGTGCCTTGGCCGCGTGCTCCTTGAAGAGATCAAAGTCGAAGCTTGCCTCCGGTGTGAACGGATTGCGTACGTAAGAGTAGAGGTTCACAGAAAGCAGACGGCACGAGTCGTACGGGCAGAGAGGTATTTCGCCGCACGGATTGGTGCTGACGGTGCGGAAGCCGAGGTCGGCGTAACAGTCAGGGATGCTCTCGCGTATGATGGTGTCCCAGAAGAGGATGCCAGGTTCTGCGCTCTTCCATGCGTTGTGCACAATCTTCTGCCACAATGCCTTGGCGGAAATCTCCTTCTTTACCTGCGGGTCTGCGGAGTCGATGGGAAACTGCTGTGTGTATGGCTTGCCGTCGATGGCAGCCTGCATGAATGCGTCGTCTATCTTGACGCTCACATTGGCTCCAGTCACCTTTCCTTCCGTCATCTTGGCGTCGATGAACGCCTCGCTGTCCGGATGCTTGATGCTTACGGAGAGCATAAGCGCTCCGCGGCGTCCGTCCTGCGCCACCTCGCGAGTGGAGTTGCTGTAGCGCTCCATGAACGGCACAAGGCCGGTGGAGGTCAGAGCCGAATTGTTTACAGGCGAGCCCTTAGGGCGAATCTGCGAAAGATCATGACCCACGCCGCCGCGACGCTTCATCAGCTGCACCTGCTCCTCGTCCAGGCGCATGATGGCTCCGTACGAGTCGGCGTCGCCCTCAATGCCTATCACGAAGCAGTTGCTCAGCGATGCCACCTGGTGGTCGTTGCCGATACCGGTCATCGGGCTGCCGGCGGGTATGATATATCTGAAATGGTCGAGCAGGCTGAACACTTCCTGCTCATTCATGGGGTTGGCGTATTTGCTCTCTATGCGAGCAATCTCCTTAGCGATGCGGTGATGCATGTCTGTGGGCGACACCTCATAGATGTTGCCGAAGCTATCCTTCATGGCATACTTGCTCACCCATACACGGGCGGCGAGTTCGTCACCGTCGAAGTATTTCAGCGAGGTCTGGAAGGCCTCGTCGTAAGAGTACGTTTTCTGATTTTCCATTATATATATGTAGATGTGTTTTCTCTTGACCGTAATGTCTGCAAAACTACAATAATAATTCCATATATAAGAATCATTTCATATATATTTTGAGAAAAAGCATACGCCTCCTTTCTCTTGTTTCCGTTAAAAGCACTACCTTTGTGGAATACTAAATAACAAGAAAAATGAAGACCATAAACACACGACGTACAATACGTAAATATGCCACCCGTGAGGTGGAAAACGAGTTGCTCCACCGCCTTCTTGCTGAGGCTGAGCGCACGCAGACAATGGGCAATCTCCAGTTTTACAGCGTAGTGGTAACACGTGACGACGAGATGAAGCGCCGTCTGGCTCCCGCACATTTCTGCCAGCCGATGGTGACGGAGGCTCCCGTGGTGCTGACGTTCTGCGCCGACACACGCCGCACCACCAAGTGGGCGGAATGCCGTGACGCCAATCCCGGATTCTCTAATTTCCTCTCCTTCATGAACGGAGCAACGGACGCCCTGCTTTACTGCCAGACGTTCTGCAATCTGGCTGAGGAGGAAGGCCTTGGCTGCTGCTTCCTCGGCACCACCGTCTATAGCCCGCAGACCATCATCGACGTCCTTCAGCTCCCGCCGCTCGTAATGCCGGTGGCCACCATCACGCTCGGTTGGCCCGACGAGACGCCAGACCTTACGGAGCGTCTGCCGCTTGAGGCTGTCATGCATGAGGAGGTCTATCATGACTACACCCCACAACTCATCAATCGCTTCTACGAGGAGAAGGAGTCGCTGCCCGAGAACCGCCGCTTCGTTGAGATAAACAACAAGCAGACTCTTGCGCAGGTCTTCACCGATTGCCGTTACACCAAGTCGGACAACGAGCAGATGTCCGTAACCATGCTTGAGGCTCTACGCAAGCAGGGATTCCTTGATTAGAAAGAGTAAGAACGCAATCAAGGGGTCTATATGCCATCTTTCATCGTGGCATATAGACCCCTTGATTGTGTTGTTATTCGGGTTTTGTTTGAAAGAAACCGATAAACTCATCAAAATCTCGAAGAATGTCGTTCAATTTAGGATTATTCTTTTGAATTATAATGGCTATGTAATTGTCTACTTCTTCATCTCTAAGAATTGAAACTTTGACATAAAACCTATCTCGTTTATCGAATTCGTTAAACCATCTGGTAAAAAGACGAGCCCGCATAGCCTGTCTGCTATCACCCGTTTCACATTGATACAGAAGAATGTCTGGATTAGTGAGAAAGAATTCTTCAATAATACATTGTATTGTCTCTTTAACTTTAGAATCGTTAGGAGATATCTTCTTGTTTTCATTGAGAATGGCGAATTCATACGCTTTTTCATCCTCCCATATATTATTGTTTTCTACAAATTCTATTCTATACTGGACACCATGATCCGTTAAGAATTTATACGAACCATTGTCTATCCAGACCTTATAAGGAGAATGAAAGTTGAGACGAGTTAAATTAAAGGCTTGCATAGCAGTTAGTAGCCTCCTGACGTGCTTTGGCAAAGTCTATTTGAGCCTTTGCTTCCATTTCTTTTTTACGTTTAACCATGTCTCGTAATACTGCAATTGCTTCTTCACGAGTTTTTATCTTTAAAGCCATATTTGTTCATTTAAAAGTTCTACTTCTTGTTCAGTTACAAAGCTAATCTTTTATTTTGAAAGCGCAAAGAAAACGTGAGAAAAGTTTCGAAAAACATAGTAGTAGCTCTTGAAGACAATTATTTGTTGAAAGAAAAGTATGATATATTGTATATTAACTTTAACTTTGCAAAAGTTCACTAAAGACGAAAAATCGTATGGATATATATAATCATAATCAGACGGAAGCTCCCGTAGCGCTCTCACTATACGAGCTTAACAGTCTCGTGGCTGAGGCCATTAGCATCGGCGTGCCCGGACAGTACTGGGTGGAGGCGGAGATTTCGGAAGCGCGTGAGGTGCGCGGACATTGCTATCTTGAGCTGGTGGAGAAGGACGACCGCTCCAATACGCCTGTGGCTCGCGCTTCGGCGAAGTGCTGGCAGAACCGATGGTCCATCATCCGTCCCATGTTTGAGCGGGTGACAGGACAGCGCCTGCATGCCGGAATGAAGGTGATGTTGCGCGTGTATGCAAACTTTCATGAGGCGTACGGCTTTTCGTGGATAGTGTCCGACATCAATCCCGAGTATACGTTGGGCGACCTTGCCAGACGACGTAAGGAGATAGTGGAGCGTCTGAAGGCGGACGGCGTGTTCGACCTTCAGCGTGAGCTTCTCCTGCCGATGTTCGCGCAGCGCATAGCCGTGGTGTCAAGCGAAGGTGCTGCGGGCTTCGGCGACTTCTGCCGACAGCTCCATGACAATGCCGGCGGCTATCAGTTTGACGTACGCCTTTTCCCTGCCGTGATGCAGGGCGAGGCTGTGGAGAGAAGCGTGGTGGAAGCGCTTAACGCCATATATGAGGTGCAGGACAGGTATGACTGTGTGGTGATAATCCGTGGTGGTGGTGCCACCAGCGACCTCTCCGGCTTCGACACGCTTGCCTTGGCGGAGAACGTGGCTAACTTCCCTCTCCCCATCATCACCGGCATCGGACATGACCGTGACGAGACCGTGCTCGACCTCGTGGCTTTCACTCATGTGAAGACTCCTACGGCGGCTGCCCAGCTGCTTGTGGACCATCTCTCGCAGACGGCGGCTCTTGCCGACCGCCTCTGCCAACGTGTCGTTCTTGCGGCACGTCGTCGTATGGAGATGGAGCAGGGCAGGCTGCGTTCGCTCTCAAGCAGAATACCCGTGCTCTTCTCTCTTGTTGGCGAGAAGGAGACGGGACGTCTTGACCGCCTCACGGCACGCATAAACAGCTCCTTGGCTCTGACCATCTCTACCCAGCGCCAGCACCTCGACCGCTTAGCCGCCTCCGTCCGCGATCAGACCCTCCGACGTATCACCGCCGAACAGCATCGCCTCGAAATGCTCGAACGACGAGTGGAGGCGGAGAACCCTGAAAGACTCCTGAGGCGCGGCTACAGCATTACCACCTATAAAGGACGCACCGTACGCGACGCCTCCCAACTCCCGCCCGATGCAGAAGTGGAAACGCGTGTGGAGAACGGCAGCTTCCGTTCGCGTGTGGTGAAGTAGTGTTTACGCAAGGAAAACCGCATTCTGAAGAATCGCTTGGCGAAATATGAGTCCACAGTCTAGGACAGCAACAATAGCAGTTTTCCTCCAAGCAAGGAGCGTATGAGTGACGAGGTGAAAAGGCGTACCAAGACTTTAAGAAGTGTGTCTTGCCCACATTCTGCGAGAACTGCAATATCACCATATAAAGCTATCCGTGCCCTTTTGGGGAGCACGGACAGCTACGCTATGGCATTCGCTGAATAGTTACGACTGCACGAAATTTGGTTAAAGAATGCAAATACTCCTTATTTTAAGGCGTTAATTTTGGAACAGACACTCTGCACATGATCGAGCCCATACAACATTGAACGAGAATCTATTCCCATCCAAGAGAATAAAGTCTGAATTTTCTGGTATTCATTGACGATATAACTAGTGTCTATTTCCGATGCATGGAGTCTGAAACAGATTGGTTCATGGTGCGCTATTCTGTTTCTCAGACTATTCACCTTATCAAGTTCATTGAATATGTAGGCATTGTTGTATTGAGCAGCTGCCGATGAACGAGGCTTGTTTGGAAATGCCATTAACAAACATTGTCCTGTCGCACGATACTGTAGAGAAGAATACATATATTTCCATACACCGAATTCCATTTCTGCAATCAGTTTGGAATGTGAGTATATGCCTTGTCTATCCAATCGATAGTATGCTTTTTCTATGATTTTTCTTGTCTCGTTCATGCGACCGTTGGTGAATATTCCATTGGCTTGAACAGAGTCTTTCAGCCAATTCTCTCCTAATGACGGCACCAAAAGACTATCAATCGCATTACGCAATGCCACCTCAAAGCAGCTAACTATCGTGAACATCTCCTGCGATAAACGCAAGTTGTAACGATACAAAGCCATAGCCTTACGTGTATCACCATTCGCTGCATCCTTATATCTCTGCATTCGTTTGGCAGATAAGATTCGTTCAAATTCTAAATATTCCATAAATATTCGTTCATTTACTTGGTTGTAACAAGAAAAAACGTTATCTTTGTAACGTTGATTCCCGGTAGCCTCTGATTCGTCAAGCTATCGGGTCTTGTTTTATATACGTTTTGCTTACAAAAATACATTATTTTTTCAGTAAAAACGTTTGTACTATTTATAAATTACAGATATTTAACCGTAAAAGTTGGCAACGCATATCAATGGAGTTGTCTGTAAATTGGACTTCATTCGTGGCGAAGAGTTTTGTCCAAATGGTGACATTCTATTTTACGGCAGATGCCATAATGCCATAGTATATGGAAGCCGATTCTTTCCCGCTTCAAGTACCACCTTGTTCTTATGCTTGCGTCCTCGTTTCTCCTCCTCTGAAAGATCATCATAGGAGAAGCCTCTACCATACCGTATGGAGTAATGCAAGAAACGCTGTTTCTGCTGTCTTCCGATAATGAATTATACAATCTTCATTCCCACAAACCTTTACCGACACATTTCATGCCATCGTTGACACGGTTTCTTGTATCATGCACTATGGATTTGACATATTGTCTGATGTTTTCTGACAAACCCCGAGTTTTCGTATTATATATGGAGAATGATTATGACAATTCTTCCAATAAGGTCCTTTCATTCTCAACAATAAGTTTTGTAAAATCTTCATACGAACTACAATTCTTTGGTATTGCCAAAGCGTACAACGACAAAGAACCTAAGTAACTATCCTTATGCATATTATGAGAAATTATCTTATTCTTCTCACCTTTATAAGGACATATAATGCCACCTTTATTGGCTTTTAACCTATACATATAAGCCATAATCTGATGTACATCATCACGACTAATATCAAGGCTATTTCCATTCACGGCAAGTCTTTTATACTTAGCATCAAGTACAATGCCTTTTTTCCAAAAATCAGGAAACCTTTGTCCTCCATGTTCAAAAAGATATATGGCACCTGTTCCAAGTTTATTTTCAGGATGTTTGAATTCTATGTCACGCAATAGGGTATTCAAGTATTCTTCCCACAACCATGCACCATCAAACAAAATTCCATAAAATCTATCGTCATCCATGACATAATTTATTTTTTCTTGCCGAAGAATCTGAACGCAAAGTTTTTGTAGAATCATGTATTCCTTATAGTAAGGGTGACATCTTGGTCGTAAATTCTCATTTATAATTCTCATTCGTTCAGCTCGATTATAAGACGGAGTATATAAAACAATATCCCTTATGTATTCTTCAACTATTCTGTCTGATGAAAGAATAGTGTTTCCTATGGGGAAAGTTCTAATGAATTCTATTGTATGGCGTATAAGTTCTGTGACAGAGTTGTCATAGCTATATTCCCTTGTATTGTATGCAACAGTTCCACGAAACGGAATATTTTCTTTGATGTGACGACTAATATCTATAGTTCCACGAACCTCAGAATCGTTATAATGCTTTCTCCTGTATTCTTTATACAAACCTTGTCTCAAAGCATGTTTTAATAGCGTAGGGAATAAGTACAGAAGAAAATCAAAAACGTTTTCTTCTGATGATGTAAATTCCATATTGAAAACATTAAACGACAAAACCTTTTGCAACATATAGTGTAGAAAGTAATCGTTATTGTTGCTGTCAAAGCGTGAATATATTTTCAACTGTTGGCTCTTTCGCCCAACAAATCCCATTATGTTGCCAGATTTAATTCGAACAGAATTACAGTCTTCCGTATAGATGTCAACTATATGACTATCGCCAATTCTATCATCAGCATCATCTATGCTTAAAGGGAAAACAAGTATATCATTATCTTCCTCGCATAGTTGTCGAATCGGTTTATTAGCAACAGAAAGCAAATCTGACACCTTTAGAAGATGACAAACTTTTCCGTTGTTGTCGTTGTCTTGAATAGCAATCATTCGTCAATAGTATCTTTAATTTCATTCAGAGATTCAAAATAGATGTGCTTAAATTCTTCTACTTTTGCATCAGCATTACTGTAGCCACGGAGATAATCATAAAGAAGCACTTCGATATGTAAATCCCATAATGCAGAAAAGTCCCCATTGTAGTTATCTTCACTCAATTTTAGAAAATAAGCGGGACCTATCTGATAAGCCTTTCCAAGGCCACGAGTGTTTGAAATTGCTTTGTTCAATGCCATCATCACCCTTATTGCTTTTCCGCAGATATTAGGTGTGAGCGTTTCAGACAGCATATCCAACCTGTCTTCAGGTTTAATTTCTTTCCAAGCAAAGCGTCTACGCATGGCAAAGTCCATACTTTCAACGCTGCGGTCTATATCGTTCATTGTGGCAAGAATGTAAACATTTTCTGGTACATAAAAGCCATCAGCAAACTCATCTTTCTTGTCTATAAGATTCTGATATTGGGTTTTCACTTTGCCTCTTTCCCCTCTATATTCAGGGTCAATGGCATAAAACAACTCTCCGAATATCTTTGAAAGTTCGCCACGGTTGATTTCATCTATGATAAAAACATAAGGTCTTGATTTCACTGATGGAGAATCTTCCATAAATTTATCTTCTAAATCTGAAATTTCTTGTGATGTTTTTAATTCTTCCTCTTTTTGCTTTTCTTCATCTTGCATAGTGTACAACATTTTAAGGACCGCAGCGTATGCTGAATTAGTTCCTTCTTTTAGATTAATCCCTTTTAATAAAGAAATGTTCGGATATTCTTCTGCCAATTTAGAAATTTTTTTATATGATATAACATATGGTCGTTTTTTTTTAGATTTAGATAGTTTTGAGAATCCTAGAATATTGCCAACTGAAGAAATTTTTACATCTATTTTTCTCCTGGTTATCAGTAATATCTCGGACACCTCACCACTCCTAATTTTCCTTACAAGCATTTCATAATAATCATAGAGTTGTTTATGTTCACTTTTAGTGCCTTTATTATTTTTTCCATTATAAATGGCATTCTTACAGAACATTTTGAATACACCATCATTCCTTTCGAAACTTATTTGTCCATCTTTATTCTTTACCGGTCTTAAGCCTTCTACAAAATCAGTATAATCATAAGAAGGATGAAACTGAACGAATTCTACTTTTGCTCTCATTGCCCTTGATATTTTCTTTGCAAGATATGTTTTACCAGTACCAGGAGCTCCAGTAAACACCAGATTTTTGTTTGCTTTCAAGAGGCTTATGTACGGCTTTAAACTTTCCATCGATTGATGATGTTGGGCTATTGAATTTTGTAAATATTCTCTAACTTGCCATGCGTATGTACATATGTCATAAACGGAGTCATGTTTAACGTTGGATTTGAAATATTCCAATAACAAGAAACTACTCTTAAACCAAGAATTAGAATTGTATTTAGGAACATTTGGTAATCCAAACTCCTCCATTAAGGTGAAAGTTTCCATTAAATATCCTTCTTGAACTATTGTACATAGCAGATTAGGCTGCAACGAAGCTATTAGACGATTAGTTGCAGTTCGCCTATCTTGCTTGGTGCGTTGTCTTATAAAAGACTTTATTTGCTCATACACATTCCATAAAGGTTGTTCTTGACTCTCTGCTATCACTTTCAACATCGGAGCCAACTCATTCCAATCTTTCTTTATTCTGTTTTTCTCCTCGTTCGTAAAATATCCCAATCTAAGGGAAGATACACATTGGTCTCCTCCCCGTTCAAAAAACTCATAGAACAAATCCTTGTCCCATTCTTGCCAACTTTCACAAGTCTTTGCACTCTCAATGAATTTTGGTACAAAGTAGCAATAATTATCATGCCATTCTTGCCAAATATCAATTTTGTTGATAATATTTTGTAGTTCCATATTTTATTTGCTTGTTGTATAACCTTTTTACTCTGTCATGAGTACAACTCCTACTTTCACTCTTGTTCCACAATGAGGACAGTAAGTTATTGTATTCACAAACTGTTGGTCTTTTGTTTCTTCTTTTTTTGATTGTATCTTGTTTGCTAATCGTACATATTTAGGCAAATTGGAAACAATATGGTCTGTTGAGCGTGGATCACACACTTTTATACCAGCTTTACGATTTGAATCAGGCCACCCATTTGCAGGTTCTATCATAGCATCAATATGTAGAGGTGAAAAAACAGAATTATCATCCGCGAGTTCATCATAGAAAAATGCAGTAATGGGCACATTGTATCGGTTACAAAATTTCATAATCTGAGTCAATGGCATCATAGTAACACCATTAAGCCATTTCGCCAATGTCCCATAATCGCACATTTCTAATGTGTTTAATAAATCCAGGCGTTTAATATGTGGATTGGCTTTCATCCAATCAGATAGAAAACTGTAGTTGTAGCAAAAATTATGACTCATTATTTAATTATTATGATGATTATTTCAATATATCTTTGATATACCAATAATATTTGATAGTTTTGCAGACGAAATTACAATAATAT
>ERZ1026886.22-NODE-22-length-71089-cov-85.227018_pt1 | contig 71089 bp, 54 predicted proteins | sample MGYA00380173_ERZ1026886 | MGnify/ENA primary metagenome ERZ1026886 (study PRJEB33269, sample SAMEA4719809) | human gut metagenome | biome: human-associated habitat; feature: organic feature; material: feces | place: Cameroon | collected 2013-10 ... | reverse complement strand
AAATTTTAATAAGTTGTCTAAAAAAAAGTTAATAAATGCAAATGGGGCGAAAAAACATATAAAACTTGCTTTTTCGCCTCTCTTATCCTTTTTATATATAGGAAAGGGGCGTGGACTTATGATACACCCTCATCTTCATCTTTTTCTCTCTCCATACCTTTTCCTTTCCTTCTTTTTGAAAGAAAATCCCAGAAATTCTTGGCTGTTTCAATAAAAAAGTGTATCTTCGCAGCAGATAAAAAATGGATTTATGTGTTGAAGTATATGGAAGAAGTATTTAAAAATTTGCCTTCAGCGGAACAGAAGAAGATGCTCGATTATCTTGCAAAATTGGCGGATGTTCGTTGCTTGAGTAGTGAGGAGCAGGAAAAATACGATGAGAGTATTAAGGCTGTTGATGATTACTACTCCGGTCTTTATGGCTCGTATGTTGAAGGCGAGGAAAAGGGTATTGCTAAAGGACGTGTGGAAGGTAGAGCAGAAGGACGTGCTGAAGGTGAATTGTCCAAAGGTTTGACTGTAGCCCGTAACTTGTTGGCAATTGGTATGTCTTGGCCTCAGATTATGCAGATAACTGGATTGACAGAAGAACAATTGAGGCAGCTTAAGTCGTAGTGTACGTTACAGAGTATACTAGCTTCCCTCTCAATCCTCAGATGCAGGCAGAACTCCTGGAGATTTCTCTCTCTACCGACCTGAAGGAATATTGCAGGCGTGGTTACAGCGAGAAATCGTTTAACACCAGTGATCTGGTATGGAACGCCTCGCTATCCCATTCGTTCTGCAAAGGCAAGCTGACGCTGAAGGCAGAGGCCTTTGATATTCTTCAGAATCTCTCGAGCACCGTGTATGAGGTGGGCGGCCAGGGCAAGACCGAGAAATGGAACAACACCCTGCCAAGCTATGCGATGGTGCATTTGATGTATAAATTCAGTAAGGCGCCGAAGGGGAAGAAGTAAGTGTGGGAGTTTTGAGGTGGGGTGTGGCATGAGCCACACCCTTTCCTTTTAGGGGTTATCTTTTAAATAAACAAATCATTCATCGTAATCTGTTTCTGTACGATGTCGCTATGTTTGTTCTGCTTCAATCCGAAAGAAGTAATCAATGTGAGGAGAAGCGATTTGGAAGTCTTCGTCTCTTCAGTGAAGATACGAAGTTTCTCCTGCAATTTCTCCTCATATTCCTTGCTGATTTCGAATTCGCTCTTGTAGAATTTCATCTCACAGATGTTGATGGTTTCATCTTTCCGGTCTATCAGCAAGTCTATTTGAGCTCCCTTTTCTGTGTTGCTGCTTCGCCATGAGCAAACCAAGGTCTGTACTCCCGAAATTCCCAGGGCATGCTTGATTTTGTCTATATGGTTTAGACAAAGCATCTCAAACGACAGTCCTGCCCAAGTATGGTATAGCTGACTGTTCTGGGAGGATGACCAGAAACTGGAATCCTGATACTTGTTATGTCTGATGAACCGGAAGTAGAAGAGCGTATAGAAATCTACTAACTGAAATAAGGTGTTTCGCTTTTGGCGAATGTCGGAAGTCATCTTGTTGGTAGTGCTGAATGGTTCATACAGACGGATGAATCCGCATTGTTCCAATTCTTCCAGTACAGTAGAGAAGGCTCCGTTATCTTTTCCTCCCGATGCTTTGACCAGTTCCTGTCGGGTCATACCCATTCCTTTGGTAGCAAGGGCAGTAACCACGGCGATATGGTCGGCTGATTTCTTAAACAAAGCTCTGTATAAGTCGTTGAATTCATCTTTCAGTTCTGCATTGTCTGCGAAAAACAGCTGGTCGATGTTCTGTGCCAGACTTTTCGATTTATCCATCATAGACAGATAATAAGGTATTCCTCCCATAACCATATAGCATTCTGCTATCTGTTTTCGGCTGTAGCCGAAGTGGTAAGCCTTGAAGTATTCTTCGCATTCGTGCAGAGTGAATGGTTTTACAATCAGATGATGGGTCAGTCGGTTATGCAAGCCACCACGGTTGCGAATCAGGTTGTTGATCATCCAGGATGTGGCTGATCCGCAAACGATGAGTTTGATGTCGTTGCGCAGTACAGCCCAGCTGTTCCAGAAGTTTTCCAGTGCAGGTATGAATCCCGATTTGGCGGTATCCATCCATGGCAATTCATCGATGAATATTACTTTCTTGCCTTCCGGAAGTGTTTCTATGTATTGTGACAGGGCATAGAATGCCAGCAGCCAGCTCTTGAATGTCTGCAGAGTGGTGGAGTGGGTATATTTTTGCAGGGCAATGCTGAAGTTGACAAGCTGTTCGCTTTTGGCAACTCCGTTCATTCCTGTCATAAAGAAGGCAAAATGATCCTCTACGGCTTTTCTGATGAGAAAAGTCTTGCCTACACGTCGTCTTCCATAGACGGCGATAAACTCTGATTTATCGGAGTTTATATATTCATTGAGCAGTTTGAGTTCTGCTTCTCTTCCTATTAGTCTCTGTTCCATATCTTTCGTTATTTTCTGCGCAAAGATAATGCAAGCGAGCGCAATGAAAGCTTGCTTTCAAATTGCCGAGTGCAGCTTATCTTCTGCAAAGATAATGCAAGCGAGCGCAATGAAAGCTTGCTTTCAAATTGCCGAGTGCAGCTTATCTTCTGCAAAGATATAAAAAAATCTCCATTAGCGCAAATTATTCGCGGATAATCTGCGCTAATGGTATGAAAAAAGTATGTTAGCGCAAATTATCTGTGCGAAACTTGCCCCAAGGAAGCTACAGGATGTCCAGCAGCTGCGCAAAGCGGGAGATGCGGCGGAGGTTGGGATGTTCAAACTCCTCTATCTTTTCGTGCGCCCAGGTAGTATGGAAAGGGATATGGACGGCAGAGGCTCCGATTTTCAATGCCGGCGCAATATCACTCTTAAAACTGTTGCCCACCATGAGCAGTTCTTCAGGCTTCACTTCCATCTCCCGGCAAAGACGGCGGTAAGCCTCGGGCTTCTTATCGCTCACGATACTTACCACATCAAAATAGCGCTGCAGCCCCGAACGCCACAACTTATTTTCCTGATCCATCAGTTCTCCCTTGGTAAAGACAGCAAGCCTGAATCTTCTTTCACCGGAAGAACCATCCTCCTGCCCGGTTCTCATTTCACGGATGCGGGCAAGAGTAACCTCAACACCCTCCAGCGGTTTGGCATCAAGATGTAGGAGGCTCTTGCCAAGATCCAGAATCTGAGCAATAACATTCGCCTCCACCTTACCATGACTCACCCTGATGGCATTTTCTACCAGCGAAAGGGTGAAAGCCTTGCAGCCATATCCCAAGTCAGCCATATTCCGACTCTCCGTTTCAAAGAGGGCTGCAGAAATCTCCTTCTCCTTGCCATAAGCAGAAAGAAGCTCGCAATATTCATGCTCTACATCCTCAAAGTAATTCTGCAATGCCCAGAGCGTATCGTCGGCATCGAAGGCTATCGCCCTGATATCTTTCAGTTTTTCCATTCTATGATTTCTTATACATTATTATATGCTACTTTGCCTTAAAAACGAGTGCAAAGATAATGCTTTCTTTCTAAAAAATCGAAGAAAAATCGTTTTTAACAGGATTGTAACACCTGTTTAAATCACCTGTAACATCCCTTACGTACCTTTGCAACCGAAAACGAGGGGAAAAAATAAACAATAAACATTAATATAATGAGTACGATTTATCTTTGTATTGTGATCTTCCTGCTCTGTCTGGCAGTGTTTGATCTCTTCGTGGGAGTCAGCAACGATGCTGTCAACTTCCTGCAATCTGCCATCGGAGCTAAGGTGGCTAAGTTTCGCACGGTGCTGATCATCGCATCCTGCGGTGTGGTACTGGGTGCCATCATGTCATCGGGAATGATGGATATCGCCCGACACGGTATCATGAGTCCTGATCACTTTACCTTCGAGGAAGTGATGACGCTCTTCCTAGCCGTGATGGTGACGGATGTGATCATCCTGGATGTGTTCAATACGCTGGGTATGCCAACCTCAACCACCGTTTCGCTGGTGTTCGAGCTCCTGGGAGGTGCCTTTATCCTCGCTACATTGAAGATGTACGGCGACGATAGCCTCAACTACGGCGTACTGCTCAACAGCAACAAGGCCTTGGAGGTTATCATGGGTATCTTCTCATCCGTCATCATCGCCTTCGTATTCGGTGCTTTCGTGATGTGGCTTTCCCGTATCATCTTCACCTTCAACTATCGCAAGCATTCACGCTACAGCATTGCCATCTTCGGTGGTATCGCCTTCACAGCCCTCTCTTACTTCATCTTCATGAAGGGCTTGGGCAAGAGTCCTTATCTGCCAGCAGAATGGCGCGATTATATCGACCAGAACCTTGGCTTGCTGCTCTGCATCACCTTCGTGGGTTCAGCCATCGTGATGGAGTTCCTGCATCTCTGCCGCATCAACATCTTCAAGTTTACCGTATTGATGGGTACTTTCGCCCTGGCTATGGCTTTCGCCGGCAACGACCTGGTGAACTTCATCGGTGTGCCTCTCGCAGGTCTTTCCTCTTATCAGGACTATATGGCAAATGCCAACGGTGCTACTCCAGACCAGTTTATGATGACTTCTCTGATGGATAGCGCCAAGACTACTCCAGTTTATCTTCTCGCTGCCGGTGCCGTGATGATCATCGCCATGGCAACTTCCAAGAAGGCTCAGAACGTAATCAAGACTTCAGTGGATTTGAGCCGTCAGGACGAGGGTGACGAGATGTTCGGAAGTTCTTCTGCAGCCCGCGTGATTGTACGCAACTGCCAGGCTACAGATTCTTGGTTGAAGCAGTTTATGCCAAAGTCTTTGATGAACTGGATTAACAGACGATTCGACAAGAACGATGTAGAGTTGGAAGAGAGCGCTGCCTTCGACGTGGTTCGTGCAGCCGTAAACCTGGTATTGGCAAGTATGCTCATCACCATCGGTACCAATCTGAAGTTGCCACTCTCTACTACCTACGTTACCTTTATGGTGGCTATGGGTTCATCACTCGCTGATAGAGCCTGGAGCCGTGAGAGTGCCGTGTTCCGTGTAACCGGTGTATTGAGTGTGATTGGTGGATGGTTTATCACAGCCGGTGTAGCTTTCGCAGCCTGTGCCATTGTCTGCCTCATCATGCACTTCGGCGGTGTAGGAATCCAGAGCTGCTTCATGGCATTGGTTATCTTCCTGCTCATCCGCAGCAACATCCAGTATAATAAGAAGGCAAAGGAAGAGAGCAAGGGCAGCACCTTCCAGTTGATGATGCGCTCACACGATCCAGAGATTGTATGGGATCAGCTTCGTCGCCAGGTATCACGCACCCAGAGCTTCGTCTGCCACTTTGCACTCAACGAGTTCAACCAGATTATGGATGGTCTTGCCAACGAGAAGCCTAAGGAGCTTCGCCATGCCAATAAGGAGTTGAAGAAGGAACAGGATATGCTGAAGAAGTTCCGCCGCCAGGAGATGCTCGGTTTGAAGAAATCGCCTATGGAGATTGCCATCGAGCGCAACACCTGGTTCCATCTGGGTGCCAACAGCAACCAGCAGTTCATCTACTCTCTGCGCCGTATGCTCGACCCAATCAAGGAGCACGTGGACAACAACTTCAATCCACTTCCTGCAGAATATACCAAGGAATTCGCTCCAGTACGCCAGAAGATCAACGACCTGATGCGTATGAGCTGCGAGCAGATTGAAACCAGCCGCTACGAGAACTATCGTGAGATTCTCGCCGAGGCAGATGCCTGCAAGGATGAACTCAGCGTACTGCGCAAGAAGCATATCGACCGCATCCAGCATCTTTCAGATAATTCCCTGATGCAGATTTCGCTGGTTTACCTAAATGTACTGCAGGAGAGCCAGGAGTTCCTGAGCGTGATGAGACACCAGCTCAGAGCTGCCAAGAAGTTTATGGAGAAATAAAAGATATGGGGACAGGGGAGCTGAAGGGGACTCTCGGTGGAACCGAGAGGAACGGTGGCTCTCTTACTAAAAATAATAGGCCCGGCATTCGTGACAGAATGTCGGGCTTTTTGGGTCGTTTTGGGGGCTTTTATTTGCATTTCTTTAGCTTTTCTGCCGAAATGACAGAAGTTTGCACTTTGGTACGAGGATTGCAAAAAGAGAGTGTGTAAGCGGATCAGTAATTCGCTACACAATATTAAATAATAACGAATAATAATAAATAAAAATAGAATCGGAGGTTAAGATTATGATGTACAGAAATTCTTGGATACCAGAGGTATTTAACGGACTCTTCAACGAGGGTAATATGCAGAAGGCTAATACTACAGCCCCAGCCATCAACGTCAAGGAGTCTTTGACAAAATATACAGTAGAACTTGCAGCCCCAGGAATGCGCAAGGATGATTTTGAGGTAAACCTCAATGAAAATGGCGATCTCCATATCAAGATGGAGAACAAGCATCAGCCTGAGCAGGAGGAGCACGTTTATCTGCGTCGCGAGTTCTCATACGCTAAGTTTGAGCAGACCCTGATTCTCCCAGACGATGTCAACAAGGAGAAGATTTCTGCTAGCGTAGCTGACGGCGTTCTCACCATCCAGTTGCCTAAGATGCAGCAGGAGGAGCAGAAGATTGCACGCCAGATTTCAATAGGATAAGTGTTTTTGGTTAGTTTTTCATAAGCAGATTGTTTAGTTAGGTTTTGGTTGAATAGATTGTTTAGTTTAGGTTAGATTGTTTAGTTAGGTTTAATTGTTAGATAAGTTAGGTTTAGTTAATACATATCGCCCTAAGTGCTAGTGATAGTACTTGGGGCTTTTTTTATGCAAAAAAACGGGTAAAGATTTGGCAGTTAGAGAGAAATGTTGTAATTTTGCAGCCCGAAATAAAAAGTAAGTATAACCCGAGTGCTTGGTAAACCTCGTAAAAAACAAGAAAATGGAAAAGAAAACAACTCAAGTGAGTGTGCTGTTTATGCTTTTCAGCATCCTCTTCTGCGTTTGTCTCATTGCGGCAAACGTGCTCGAAACAAAGCAAATCGCCGTTGGTCCCATCTCTTTGACCGGCGGTCTGATCGTGTTCCCTGTAAGTTACATCATCAACGATGTAGTATGCGAAGTATGGGGCTATCAGAAAGCCCGCCTTCTCATCTGGACAGGCTTCGCCATGAACTTCTTCTTCGTAACCCTGGGTGCCATCTGCGACTGGATACCTGCCGCTCCTTACTGGACCAACGATGCCGGATTTCATGCCATCTTCGGTCTGGCTCCCCGCATTGCAGCTGCCTCCTTCGTGGCATTCATCGTAGGTTCCTTTGCCAACGCCTACGTAATGAGCGTGATGAAGATTCGAGATGGCGGCAAGCATTTCTCAGCCCGTGCCATCTGGAGTACGGTAGCTGGCGAAAGTTGCGACAGCCTTATCTTCTTCCCTCTTGCCCTGGGCGGAATCGTTCCAACCTCAGAATTGCCTTGGCTGATGCTCTGGCAGGTGGTACTGAAGACCGTGTATGAAATCATCGTGCTGCCTATCACCATCCGTGTGGTCAATGCGATTAAGAAACACGAGGGCGAGGATGTGTATGACAACAACATCTCCTACAACATCTTCAAGTTAGGGGCTATCTAGGATAAAAAGAAAGTCTTTTCAATAGAAGTTCGCCCCACAAAGTTAACACTTAACATTTAACATTAGAATAAAACAATGGATAGAAAAGAAGATGGGTTGAAGGCACTGGGTGCCAAGACCCAATATAGAATGGATTATGCGCCAGAGGTATTGGAGACCTTCGTGAACAAGCACCCTGGCAATGATTACTGGGTACGTTTCAACTGCCCTGAGTTTACATCCCTCTGCCCTATCACGGGTCAGCCAGACTTTGCTGAGATTCGCATCAGCTATATTCCTGACGTGAAGATGGTAGAGAGCAAGAGCCTGAAGCTCTATCTCTTCAGTTTCCGCAACCACGGTGATTTTCACGAGGACTGCGTGAACATCATCATGAAGGACCTCATCAAGCTGATGGATCCAAAGTATATTGAAGTAACAGGTATCTTTACTCCTCGCGGCGGCATCAGCATCTGGCCTTACGCCAACTATGGCAAGCCAGGAACCAAGTATGAGAAGCTCGCAGAACAGAGATTCGCTACTCACGAATAAAAAACGAAATAAAAAAGAGGGTGTGTCATAAGTCTAGATAATGGCAGCCGAGGACGGGCTGAAAGCCCAAAAGCTCCTAGCCCAGGGCATCGCCCTGGGTAATGTTTGCAAAAAGCAAAGTCGCCCTGAAAGGGCAAAAGCTTTCAATTTCAAAGCTTTTGCCCTTTCAGGGCGACAGGTTTACATCCACAAATACCCAGGGCGATGCCCTGGGCTAGGAGCTTCTGCCCTTTCAGGGCGTGTGGATGCAAAACACTCTCTTCTTTCAGGGCGTATTGGATGTGACTTATGACACACCCCCTTTTTTATTAGGGGAACTGAGGATAATCCTCGAAGCGAGGCTTGCGCTTCTCCAGGAATGCCTTGCCGCCTTCCTGTGCCTCATCCATGGTATAATAGAGCATGGTGGCATCGCCAGCCAACTCCTGGATACCTGCCTGACCATCCAACTCGGCATTCAATCCAGCCTTGATCATACGGAGAGCCAAAGGAGAACGCTCCATCATGATTTCAGCCCACTCTACACAGGTATCCTCCAACTGATCGAGAGGAACCACCTTGTTCACCATTCCCATCTCCTCTGCCTCTTTTGCTGAATACTGCTTGCAGAGGAACCAGATTTCACGAGCCTTCTTCTGACCTACCATTCGTGCCAGATAAGAAGAACCGAAACCGGCATCAAAGCTTCCCACCTTAGGACCGGTCTGACCAAAGATGGCATTCTCAGATGCGATGGTCAGGTCGCACATCACATGGAGCACATGACCGCCACCGATGGCATAACCGTTTACCATGGCAATCACCGGCTTTGGCAAGCGACGAATCTGCATCTGCACATCGAGCACGTTGAGACGAGGCACGCCGTCGTTGCCTACATATCCACCCCTGCCCTTCACATGCATATCACCACCGGCGCAGAACGCCTTGTCGCCAGCACCCGTCAGGATAACCACACGGATATCCAGACAGTCACGACAGTAGTTGAAAGCCTGCGCCATCTCCCAGGTAGTCAATGGGGTGAAGGCATTGCGATAACGCTCACGATTGATGGTAATCTTAGCAATGTGATTATACTCCTCGAAGATGATTTCCTTGAAATCAAAACCTTCTATCTTTTTCCATTCTCTCATATTTGAAAACTATTATAATATTTTTCTATTACCTGATTATCAGTTTCTATATCCGTTAGCACCTCCAGAAGCATCGGTCTGTCAGACTCGGTATGGATGAGCCAATCGAGCCCCTCATGCAACGACTTCATATCATCAGCATTCTGATAAGCCACATTCTGTGCCAGACAAATGTGATAAGCCGAGGTGCAATGCTCAGCCATCACCAGTTTCTCGCGCGCAGCACTCTCCTTCAATCCCTTGAACTTGGCAAAGATAGCTCCACCACCATTATTCAGCAACAAGATGCGAAGACTGCCATTGAGATTCTGATTCCAGAGAGCATTCTGATCGTAGAAGAAACTCAGGTCGCCCAATACGCAGAAAACCTTCTGCTGACTCCTTGCGTCAGGATGATGATATTCTGAGAGATAGAGAGACAAGCCAGCTGCCGTAGATAGCGACCCCTCAATACCATTTACACCCCGATTGCAATGCACATACTGACGGGCATAGATGCAAGCCAGACGAATAGACATGCTATTGCCATAAAAAAGACGGCACTCACGAGTATCATCCAGTGAATGAGCCAGATATTCCGTCTGGAAAGTCTTCACAGCTGCCATACTGCTGAAGGACGGTTCATAATCGAAAGCATGACGTTTAGCCGCCCACAATGCTTTTTCCCAACGTTCCTTATACGCATTCACTTCATCCCGATAAACCTGATCATAAGAAGTCATGGCATCTGCCAACTGTGTGGTATCACATGGGAAGATGCGGTCAATACGCATAAAGGTATCAATGTAATCACCATCGGTGCTTGCCCGCCATACCTTCGCCCCCTTCTTTACGGCAAGGCGAAGAAACTGTTTCAGACGCTTGCTCACCAAAGTGCCTCCTACATAGAGAATAAAATCGGGCATATAATCCTCGTCATCCCCCAACTTATTCAGCACTTCATCGAAATTGGTAACCAGGAGGCCACTGGAGAATTCCCGGCATGCAGGATCTTCACTAGATGTGCCCAGAGCCGTCGGTTCGATAAGCGTGACTGCCCATGAATCTATCTGCTTGATGCCGTAAAGCTGACTGCATGGGGAATCCTGCCCTACCACAATCATCGGTTTCCTGGCATTCAGGAAATCAAGCATATCACCATAATGGAAACTGCCGCCAAAGAGATTGGTCTTCACGTAATCCACCCAATGAGTTTTCGGAAGCTTATCTACCGTAAACTGATAGAGTGGTTCTGAAAGCTGAATATTGATATGTACCGGACCTATCTTGCGATGCACACAGTCAATGACCGCTTCATGCACCAACCGTTCGCAATACCATGCCTGCTCCTCATTGGATATAATCGGAAGATTCACACTCTTGTTGACCATCGTTCCAAAGACATTGGCTTGTGGCAGGGTCTGTCCATCCTGCTGTCCGATCCAAGTTTCAGGTCTATCAGCCGAAAGCACGATGATAGGCAGTTTCTGATAAAAAGCCTCGCAGACTGCCGGATAGAGATTGAGCAATGCTGAACCGGAAGTAACGCATACCGCTACCGGATCGGGACATGGTGACGGATTACCCAAGGCAATGCCCATAGCCACAAATCCTGCACTGCGTTCATCGGTGACAGGATAGCAGGTAATGCCATCCATCTCATTAAAATTATGCACGATAGGCGCATTACGACTTCCTGGGCAAACCACCACTCTTCTCACACCATGAGATGCGAGAACACCCGTCAGGATATTGACATTATCGATATTACTAAACACGAGAACTTACTTATAATTAAGATTTTATAATTAATCAAAGAAAAACACGTCTGATGAACTGACCATCTCAGCTAAAGCAATACACGTCTGATCGTCTGCATTTTAGCTTCAGTTTCCTTCCATTCCTTTTCCATCTCGCTCTCCTTGAGCAATCCGCCACCAGCATAGAGTTCACAGGCTCCATCCGGCAGGATATTCATGCAGCGCAGAGAAACGAAGAGATGGGTCTTACCTTGCGGAGAGATTGGTCCCACAAAACCGCTATAGTATTTGCGGGGCTGATGCTCATGCTGCAGGATAAACCGGCGGGCTTCCTCCTTCGGGATACCGCAGACAGCGGGCGTAGGATAGAGTGCATCTATCACATCTCCCAACCTACCTTCATCCCGCAGACGGAAACTGATATCCGTACGGAGATGATAGAGGTTTGCTGCCATCGTGGTATAAGGTCCCTTGAGCTGATAATCGTCAGCAAAAGCCTTGATGCAATCTTCGATATAATCCGTGACATACTGTTGCTCCTCCTGATTCTTATGCGACCATTCCACGCCCTCCACCGGATAATCGGCAACAGTGCGGGACGGTTCCGCCTTCTGGGTACCCGCCAGCGACATCGTACTCATATTTTCCTGTTCTCCCTTGAGCAGAATCTCAGGAGTAGCCATCAGCCACATTCCCGACTGCGGGGTATAAACCAGAGAGACGAAGAGACGGGGATACATCCGGCACGCCTTCATGAAGAGACTTTCGAAATCCTTATCAGCAGTTCGCACAGTTGCCTTTCTTGCCAACACAATCTTTCTGAAAGTACCTTTCTCCAATTCCTGATGAAAACATTCAAAATCTTCGGCATAGGCATCACGATCAGAAGCGTTTTCTGCCTGAGCAGAATCAGATGTTGAAATCACTTTTGCGTCAGAGATGGGCAAAAGCTTGCTTTCATCCGGATGAATGAGCAGCACAGGGCAATCGCCGGACGGCGAGAAAGGAGCTATCACAAAGCCATCCTTGCCATTCAGTTCCGCCACCGATGAGAGCACTTCCGGCTCACCCTCCCGCTGCGCCACATAATGAGCGTGATGCAGATAAGGCAAACGATAGTATGCAAATGCGGTCATACCTTATATTCCTGTCTTTTTAGATTCTTCTTTCTTTGAGTCTTTCTTTTTGGGAGTAAACACATAGTTGGTTACCTGCACGGTACAGATCAACTCACCGGCTGTATTCTTGATGGCTACCTCCCAAGTGTGCAAGGTTCTGCCCTTGTGTACCAGTTTGGCGTATGCCGTAACCGTATCACCTTCACTCACAGCCTGTACATGAGTACCACTCACATTGATGCCCACAGCAATCTGTCCCGGGCACAAAGCCAGGGAGCCAATGCCTGCTACATTCTCGGCAAGAGCCAGAGAGGCACCTCCACTCAAGAATCCGAAAGGTTGGCGGTTACGCTCATCCACTTTCATGGAAGCCTGAAGCGTATCAGGCTCTGGGGTAGATATGAAATGCATGCCGAGGGTCTTGGAAAGTCCATCGGTCTTGCTGATTCTCTTTACTAATTCATCTATGTTCATCCTTTATCAAAATTTAAAGTTGGTCGTTTAGGGGGATAAGAGTGAACGGATGTCCAGCTCACTCCTCACCTCATTTTCCTGCAAAAGTAATGCAAATTAAAGACAAAACAAAATAAATAAGTCTTTTTTAATCTTTTAAGCACTTTTTGCTTGGCATTATCGGCTTTTTCCACTATCTTTGCAGCATATTGAAACAACAACAAACAATTTTATGAAAAAATTACTTCTAGGACTATTATGCACCGTTGCTCTGGGAGCATACGCTAATCCGGCAGACGATCTTCTGAATCGAATCGACAAGGGGGCTGCTGCCAAGTTCAAGACCATCCTTGTAAAATCAGACAAGGATTTCTTCGAGATAGACCAGGCAGGAAATGGCAAGAATGCGACAGCATCCAAACCTGCCGGCAAAAACAATCCTATCATCATCCGAGGCAACTCCTGGGTCAATATTGCCGTGGGCATCAACTGGTATCTGAAACACCATGCCGGCATCCACATCACCTGGAACAATATGAACCAAAAATTGCCAAACGTTCTTCCTGCCGTGAAACAGAAAGAACGCCATGAAACCGACCTCAAGCTTCGCTACGATTTCAATTACTGCACTTTTTCTTATACGATGGCTTTCTGGGACTGGAACCGATGGCAGAAAGAAATCGACTGGATGGCATTGCATGGTATCAATATGCCGCTGGCTGCCGTGGGCACAGAATGCGTATGGCGCAATATGCTCCTGAAACTCGGTTATTCAGAGGAAGAAGTGGGCAAGTTCATCGCCGGACCAGCCTTTCTTGCCTGGTGGGAAATGAACAACCTGGAAGGCTGGGGTGGTCCGTTGCCGCAGAACTGGTATAAGCAGCAGGAAGCCCTGCAGAAAAAGATTCTTGCCAGAATGAAAGAGATGGGCATGAAACCAGTCTTACCGGGCTATTGCGGAATGGTGCCTCACGATGCCAAAAAGAGACTGGGGCTGAACGTGACGGATGCCGGCAAATGGAACGGTTACCAGCGTCCTGCCAACCTCTCTCCTACCGACAGCAGATTTACAGAAATCGCCGACTTATATTATAAGGAACTGACCAAGCTCTACGGAAAATCAGATTTCTACTCGATGGATCCTTTCCATGAGAGTGGAGATGATGCTGCCGTGGATTATGCCAAGGCTGGACAGGCGCTGATGAGTGCGATGAAGCGTGCCAACCCAAAAGCTGTCTGGGTGGTTCAGGGATGGAACGAGAACCCTCGTCCTCAGATGATTGAAGACTTGAAGGTTGGCGACATCCTGGTACTCGACCTCTTCTCAGAATGCCGACCGATGTTTGGCGGTCCTAGCATTCTGAAGCGAGATGGCGGTTACGGCAAGCATCAGTGGCTCTTCTGTATGCTCGAGAACTTCGGAGGCAATGTGGGACTGCATGGAAGAATGGACCAGCTGCTGAACAACTTCTATCTGGCAATAGGAAAAAAGGGAGAAAACAATCATAACAGTGAAACGCTCAAGGGTTGGGGCTTCACGATGGAAGGCTCGGAAAACAACCCGGTGATGTTTGAACTGATGAGCGAACTGCCTTGGCGTGCCGAGAAGACTATCAAGAAAGACTGGCTCAAGGAATACAGCTATGCCCGCTATGGTGTGCACGATGCAACCATCGAGAAGGCATGGGCACTCCTGGCGCAGAGTATCTACAACTGTCCGGTAGGCAACAACCAGCAGGGTACTCACGAGAGCATCTTCTGCGGTCGCCCTTCGCTCAACAACTTCCAGGTTTCCAGCTGGTCGAAGATGCGCAACTATTACGACCCGGAAGATACCCGACAGGCAGCCCTTCTCTTTGCCAGTGTAGCAGACAAATACCGTGGCAACAACAACTATGAGTACGATCTGGTAGATATCTGCCGACAAGCTCTCGCCGACCAGGGACGCAAACAGTACTGGAAGACCATCGCCGACTATCAATCATTCTCCCGCAAGGAGTTTAACAAGGATGCCGACCGTTTCCTGAAGATGATTCTGCTGCAGGACAAGCTGCTCGCCACCCGTTCGGAATTCCGTCTGGGACACTGGATAGAGGAAGCACGCAACCTGGGTAAGACCGCAGAAGAGAAAGACCTCTACGAATGGAATGCCCGCGTACAGATTACCACGTGGGGCAACCGCGTCTGTGCTGATGATGGCGGTTTGCGAGATTATGGACATAAGGAATGGCAAGGATTGCTGAAGGACTTCTACTACAAGCGCTGGAGTACCTATATGAAAGCCCTCGCCGACCAGATGGCGGCTTGCACGAACATCGATTACGAAGCTTTGGGCAGTGGCAAAAATGCCGGCAAGACATCCGCAGAACTCTTCCAACTGGCATTGCCTAGTGCTCCGAAAATCGACTGGTATGCACAGGAGGAGCCATGGACCCTGCAGAAGAACCCATACTCATCGAAGCCAGAGGGAAATCCTGCAGACATAGCCAAGGAAGTCATTCATTTCATCAAGTAATTCATGATATCCATCAGATAAATATGAACAGATTAAAATCACTCGACGTGATGCGAGGACTCACCGTAGCCCTCATGATATTAGTAAACAATGGCGGGGAGCATAACTACAGTTTCCTGGAGCATAGCAAGTGGAATGGACTCACCCCATGCGATCTGGTCTTTCCCTTCTTCCTCTTCATGATGGGAATGTCCACCTTTCTATCCCTGAAGAAGACTGAGTTCAAGCCTTCTGCCGCCATCTACAGAAAGATTGCCAAACGAACCATCCTGCTCTTCCTCATCGGTCTGGGCATCAACTGGTTTGACATGATATGCAACGGAGGTGGGCTAGACTTTGCCCACCTCAGAATCTGGGCTGTCCTGCAGCGCATCGCCCTCTGCTACGGAGTAGTGGCTATGCTTGCCATCACCCTGAACCACCGTTACTTCATCCATACCATCATCGGATTGATTGTCATCTATATGGGCATTCTGGTATTTGGCAACGGCTATGCATACGATGCCTCCATCAATATCCTGGCACAGGTAGATAGAAGCATCTTCGGCATCGATCATCTCTATCATAGAAGTCCGGTAGATCCCGAAGGACTGCTGAGCACGATTCCTGCCATCGCCCATACGATGATAGGATTCCTCTGCTGCAAATACATCTCCATTGCGGGACAGACTGTAGAATCCAAGATCAAGGTCTTGAAAGTGGCAGGTCTTGTGATGGTAGCCCTGGGATTCGGACTCTCCCTGATAGGTTTCGGAATCAACAAGCGCATCTGGAGTCCCAGCTACGTATTCGTAACCTGCGGATTCGCATCCTGGATATTGGGTATCCTGGTACAGTTTATCGACGGAAGAGGTGCTGCTACCGATTCAGCTGCGACAGGCGACAGCCAGAAGAAGCCGCAGAAAGACAACATCCTGACCAGGGGATTGCTCGCCTTTGGCATGAACCCACTCTTTCTCTATGTGATGAGCGAGGCGCTCGCCATCCTCTTCGGCAGCTTCGGCATCAAGGCAGATATCTTTGCCGGCATTCACAGCCTCATCACCGATGATTATGTGGCATCGCTCACCTACGCCCTCTTCTTTGTAGCCATCCATGCCGTGATGGGAGTCTGGATGTATCACAAGAAAATCTTCATCAAACTATAGGCTCGTGCAATTTTTGCATAGATAAATCACCTTATTGTATTAAAAAGCATAAAAATAGGGTGCGAGTTCGGAAAATTATTTGTATTTTTGCACCAAAATAAGAAAATATAAAGATATATCTGAATATAATATGAACATTTTAGAGTTAAGCGAACAGGAGATCGTTCGCAGACAGAGTCTTCAGACATTGCGCGAGATGGGCATCGATCCATATCCAGCAGCAGAGTTTCCAACCAATGCATTCAGCACTGATATCAAGGCTGAGTTCAAGGACGAGGACGAGCCACGCCAGGTAGTTATCGCTGGCCGTATGATGGGTCGCCGCGTAATGGGTAAAGCAAGCTTCGCTGAGTTGCAGGACTCAAAGGGAAGAATCCAGGTCTATATCGCCCGCGACGAGATTTGTCCAGACGAGAACAAGGACCTTTATAATACTGTATTCAAGAAGCTCCTCGACATCGGTGACTTCATCGGTGTAAAGGGTTTCGTTTTCCGTACACAGACTGGCGAGATTTCTGTTCACGCCAAGGAGTTGTGCCTGCTCTCCAAGAGCTTGAAGCCACTCCCAATCGTGAAGTACAAGGATGGTGTAGCTTACGACAAGTTCGACGATCCTGAGTTGCGTTACCGTCAGCGCTATGTTGACCTCATCGTAAACGATGGCGTGAAGGATACCTTCCTACAGCGTGCAACCGTACTGCGCACTCTGCGCAGCGTACTCGACAACGCTGGCTATACAGAGGTAGAGACTCCTACCCTGCAGAGCATTGCCGGTGGTGCTTCTGCCCGCCCATTCATCACCCACTTCAACGCACTCGACCAGGATATGTACATGCGTATCGCTACCGAGCTTTATCTGAAGCGCCTCATCGTAGGTGGTTTCGAGGGTGTCTATGAGATTGGCAAGAACTTCCGCAACGAGGGTATGGACCGCAACCACAACCCAGAGTTCACCTGTATGGAGCTTTATGTTCAGTACAAGGACTACAACTGGATGATGTCATTCACAGAGAAATTGCTCGAAACTATCTGTATCGCCGTTAACGGCAAGCCAGAGCGCGAGATTGATGGCAACATCATCAGCTTCAAGGCTCCATATCGCCGTCTGCCTATCCTCGATGCCATCAAGGAGAAGACCGGTTTCGACTGCAACGGCAAGACCGAGGAAGAAATCCGCGCATTCTGCAAGGAGAAGGGCATGGATGTAGATGAGACCATGGGTAAGGGTAAGTTGATTGACGAGCTCTTCGGCGAGTTCTGCGAGGGAACCTTCCTCCAGCCAACCTTCATCACCGACTATCCTGTAGAGATGTCTCCATTGACCAAGATGCACCGTTCTAAGCCAGGCTTGACCGAGCGTTTCGAGTTGATGGTAAACGGTAAGGAGCTTGCCAACGCATACTCTGAGCTCAACGACCCAATCGACCAGGAAGAGCGTTTCATCGACCAGATGAAGCTTGCCGACAAGGGTGATGACGAGGCGATGATCATCGATCAGGACTTCCTCCGTGCCCTCCAGTACGGTATGCCTCCAACATCAGGTATCGGTATCGGTATCGACCGTTTGGTAATGCTGATGACAGGCAAGACCTTCATCCAGGAGGTATTGTTCTTCCCACAGATGAAGCCAGAGAAGAAGATGCCACAGAGCACCATCAAGGAATGGGAAGAGATTGGCGTGCCAGAGGATTGGGCATACGTACTCCGCAAGGCAGGTTTCAACCTCATCTCTGATATCCGTGAAGAGAAGGCTCAGGGACTCCAGCAGAAAATCGGCGAAATCAACAAGAAGTACAAGCTCGGCTACGAACGCCCAAGCTTGGATTGCATCCAATCTTGGATCGATCGTAGCCAAGCTTGAACTTCTCAATGTTAAATGTTAAGTGTTAAATGTTAAATTATGAGCGAAGCGGGTGATTTGCTAATAAACAAAAGTATGGACTTTGCAGTACGCATTGTCAATCTTTACAAATGGTTATGCTCTGAACAAAAAGAGTATATCATGAGTAAGCAACTCCTCCGTTGCGGCACTAGCATTGGAGCAAATCTTTCAGAAGCTCAGTCTGCTATCAGCAAAGCAGACTTTGCTTCCAAAGTTTACATTTCTTTAAAAGAATGCAAGGAAACACAATATTGGATAAGGCTCCTTCATCGAACCAACTATTTAGATGAAAAGCTATACCTATCTATATATAATGACTCTAAAGAGTTAGTAAGTCTCCTTACATCTGTAACAAAGAAGCTCCAACCTCAGAGTCATTAACATTCAACACTTAACATCAAACATTTAAGGGCGTATGCCCAATTTAACATTTAACACTTAACACTTAACATTAAATAAAAGGTGTATAATTGCGGTAAAATAGCGATAATTGGCGGCGGTAGCTGGGCTACAGCAATAGCCAAGATTGTGGTGGGCCATACTCATCACATAGGTTGGTATATGCGTCGCGATGACCGCATCGAGGACTTCAAGCGTATGGGCCACAACCCTGCCTATCTGATGTCAGCACGATTCAATGTGGATGAGATATTCTTCTCTTCCGACATCAACAAGATAGTGCAGAACTACGATACACTCGTATTCGTTACCCCATCGCCTTACCTGAAGAACCATCTCAAGAAACTCAAGACCCGCATCAGCGACAAGTTCATCATCACAGCCATCAAGGGTATCGTGCCTGATGAGAACCTTGTCTGCTCGGAATATTTCCATCAGGTTTATGACGTACCATACGAAAACCTGGCATGTATCGGCGGTCCTTCTCATGCCGAGGAGGTAGCCTTGGAGCGATTGAGTTACCTCACCGTGGGTTGCAGCGACACAGACAAAGCGCATGCCTTCGCCAACGACTGTTTGGCGAGTGAGTATATCAAGACCAAAACTTCCAGCGACGTCATCGGTATCGAATACTCATCGGTACTGAAAAACGTGTATGCCATTGCAGCAGGTATCTGTGGCGGTTTGAAGTATGGCGACAACTTCCAGGCGGTACTCATGTCGAACGCCGTTCAGGAGATGCATCGCTTCCTCACAGCCGTCCACCCTATCGACCGTAGTATGTACGACTCGGTATATTTGGGCGACTTGCTCGTAACGGGTTACAGCAACTTCTCCCGCAACCGCACCTTCGGAACCATGATAGGCAAGGGCTATAGCGTGAAAAGTGCGCAGATAGAGATGGAGATGATAGCCGAGGGATTTTTCGGCACGAAGTGTATGAAGGAAATCAATCGCCACATGCACGTCAACATGCCGATTCTCGATGCCGTATATAATATATTGTACGAGCGTATCAGTCCGCAAATCGAAATCAAGCTCTTGACCGACTCGTTCAGATAAAGGAGAAACATTAACACATTCATTTAGATATTAAAAAGGAAAAATGAAAAGTATCAGCTTAAACATTACAAAGGCTGCATCATTCCTCGCAGAGGGTGCAGTAAAGGCTTACGAGCCTAAGGTAAAGGCCGCTCAGGAAGCTCTTGAGAACGGCACATGTGAAGGTAACGATTTCTTGGGATGGTTGCATTTGCCATCTTCTATCACTCCTGAGTTCCTCGATGAGATTCAGGCTGTTGCCAACACATTGCGCGAAAAGTGTGAGGTCGTTGTTGTGGCAGGTATCGGTGGTAGCTACCTCGGTGCACGCGCCGTTATCGAAGGTCTCGGCAACTCTTTCGCATGGCTCGTCAACGACAAGAAGAACCCTACTATCCTCTTCGCAGGTAACAATATCGGTGAGGACTACCTCTTCGAGTTGACTTCTTTCTTGAAGAACAAGAAGTTTGGTGTCATCAATATCTCTAAGTCTGGTACCACAACTGAGACAGCTCTCGCTTTCCGTCTTCTGAAGAAGCAGTGCGAGGATCAGCGCGGCAAGGAAGAGGCTAAGGATGTTATCGTTGCTGTAACCGACGCTAAGAAGGGTGCTGCACGTACTTGCGCTGACAAGGAGGGTTACAAGAGCTTCATCATCCCTGACAATGTAGGTGGCCGTTTCTCTGTTCTTACTCCAGTAGGTCTGTTGCCTATCGCTGTAGCTGGTTTCGATGTTAAGCAGCTCGTAGCTGGTGCTGTAGAGATGGAGAAGGCTTGCGGCAAGGACGTAGCTTTCGAGGAGAATCCTGCTGCTATCTATGCAGCTACACGTCAGGCTCTCTATACACAGGCTGGCAAGAAGATTGAGATTGTCTGCAACTTCCAGCCTAAGCTTCACTACTTCGCTGAGTGGTGGAAGCAGCTCTATGGTGAGAGCGAGGGTAAGGACCAGAAGGGTATCTTCCCAGCAGCTTGCGACTTCACTACCGACCTTCACTCTATGGGCCAGTGGATTCAGCAGGGCGAGCGCTCTATCTTCGAGACTGTCATCAGCGTAGAGACTCCTAACGAGAAGTTGCTCTTCCCTCACGACGATGAGAACCTCGATGGTTTGAACTTCCTCGAGGGCAAGCGTGTTGACGAGGTGAACAAGATGGCTGAGCTCGGTACACGTCTGGCTCACGTTGACGGTGGTGTTCCTAACATCCTGGTTAACGTACCAGAGTTGAACGCTTACTACCTCGGTCAGCTGATCTACTTCTTCGAGAAGGCTTGCGGTATCAGCGGTCTCTTGGAAGAGGTGAACCCATTCAACCAGCCAGGTGTTGAGGCATACAAGAAGAATATGTTCGCATTGCTCAACAAGCCAGGTTATGAGGCTGAGAGCAAGGCTATCCAGGAGCGTCTGGCTAACGAGTAATGCTAAATGTTGAGTGTTAAATGTTAAATGTTAAGTTGGGGCAGACGCCTTTGTCCGGCAGGCAAAACTTAACATTTAACACTTAACATTTAACATTAAAACACAAAAGTTGATGAAGGAAATTATTTCAAAATACTTAAAAGACCACGGCTTTGGGGAATTCAACCCTAAAGCCGTTCTTTTTGATATGGATGGTGTATTGTATAACAGTATGCCCAACCATGCCGTGGCTTGGCAGGAGTCAATGAAGCAGTTTGACATCCACATGACTGCCGCCGACGCCTATGCCACCGAGGGAGCCCGAGGCATCGACACCATCCAGATGATGGTAAAGAAACAGAAGGGTATCGACATCACACTGGATGAAGCACAGAAGATGTATGATGTGAAGACAGACGTCTTCCACTCCATGCCTACCGCCGAGATTTTCCCTGGTGTGAAGGAAATCATGCAGAAGATCAAGGAAGCCGGTATGCAGGTAGGAGTCGTAACGGGCAGCGGTCAGCGCCCACTCATCCAGAGACTTCTCAATGACTTCGGCAAATATCTCGATGAAGAGCATATCGTAACTGCTTATGATGTGAAGCGAGGCAAGCCAAATCCAGATCCTTATCTGATGGGATTGCAGAAAGCTGGCAACCTGCAGCCTTGGGAAGGCATTGTGGTAGAGAATGCTCCTTTGGGCGTTCGTGCCGGTGTAGCAGCCAACATCTTCACCGTAGCCATCAACTCCGGTCCTTTGCCAGATACAGAATTATCTGATAAAGGCAGCAACCTGCTCTATCATCAGATGACAGAGTTCTGCGATGACTTTGGAAACTTGATTGAAGCAGCAAAAGAAACAGGCAATAATGCCGAAGGAAACAGAAAAAACGGGTAAGTAACGCAAACCCGTTTTTTTCTATTATCTTTTTTTATTACAGCCAAGACTATGCATCTTCTGATGATACTCATGCTTGTTCTTCTTTTCTTCCATTATTTCCAATACTTTTTGCTCATTTGCAGCACATAAATAAATCAAAACGACATAAACAATTAAAACATCAATCCAATTTAACTATCAAGATATATGAAACATTTCAAATTAATGATGCTCGGACTTGCCTTGTCTGCAGGATTCACTACCCAGATGCAGGCACAGGAAGCACAGAGCTTCGTTCACCAACAGTCAAACACAGAAGATTACATCTGGCCAACAGATCCACAAGTATTAACAAAACTCAAACACTGGCAGGACCAAAAGTTCGGTGTATTGATGCACTGGGGACTCTATAGTGTACCCGGCGTTGTAGAATCCTGGTCAATCTGTTCGGAAGACTGGATTGTACGTGAGCGCAAACCAACCTACGAGGAGGACAAGGCATGGTACTGGAGTCAGAAAGATTCCCTCAACCCAGTAAACTTCAATCCTGGCAAATGGGCTGACGTGATGAAAAAGGCAGGTATGAAGTATATGATCTTCACCACCAAGCACCACGACGGCTTCTGCATGTTTGATACCAAATATACCGACTTCTCCATTGCCCATGGACCTTTCGGCAAGGATCCACGCCACAACATCGCCAAGGAGGTATTCGACGCCTACCGCAACAAGGGATTCATGATCGGTTGTTATTTCTCCAAACCAGACTGGCACAGCAAATGGTTCTGGAATCCTTATTATGCAACCCCTAACCGCCGCATCAACTACAAGAAGAAGCAGCATCCTGACTGGTGGCAGAACTACCGCAAGTTTACACAGAACCAGCTTAACGAGTTGACCACCGATTATGGCAACATCGATATTCTGTGGCTCGATGGCGGATGGATTACCGGTGATGAGATTGGTCTTGATACCATTCTGGTAGATGCCCGCAAGCGCAATCCGGGTATGATCAGCGTAGATAGAACCATTCGTGGAAAGAATGAGAACTATCAGACTCCAGAGCAGGGTATCCCAGCCAAGCAGCTCGATATTCCTTGGGAAAGCTGCATCACCCTGAGCCATGCATGGGGATGGACACCTAACGCCAAGTTCAAGTCACCTAACAAGGTAATCGGTATTCTCTCTGAAATTGTGGCAAAGGGCGGATGTCTCGCTCTCGGCGTTGGTCCGAAGGCAGATGGAACCCTGCAACCGGAAGTTGTGAATACCCTCCTGAAGATAGGAAGCTGGCTCAACAAGAACGGTCAGGCTATTTACTCTACCGTCAATGCAGCCCACTATAATGACGGTAAGGTATGGTTTACCGCCGACAAGAACGGCAAGACCCTCTACGCCATCTATGCACTGGAAGATGGAGAAAAGACCCCTAAGACCATTACCTGGACAGAAAACAAGCCTAAGGGTAAGCTGGTTCTGCTGCAGAACGGCAAGTCTGTCAAGTACACCATCAAGGGCAATCAGGTAACCGTTATCCTTCCATCCGGACTCAAGAATGAACCTCTGGCTTTCAAGTTTAATTCTAAATAAAGAAAAACAAATATAAAAAAGTATAAAGGTAGTGATAAGATTCGTTTTTTATCACTACCTTTGTGCTTACATATAATATAATGTATATAAAATATAGTAACTATAAAAACTTAAAGAACAAGAATTATGAGTAACTATCCTAAAATCGGTATCCGTCCTACCATCGACGGACGTCAGGGAGGCGTACGTGAAAGCCTCGAGGAAAAAACCATGAATTTGGCTAAGTCTGTAGCCAAACTGATTTCAGAGAATTTACGTAATGGCGACGGCTCTCCTGTAGAGTGTGTCATCGCTGACAGTACCATCGGTCGTGTAGCAGAGAGTGCAGCTTGCGCAGAGAAGTTTGAGCGCGAGGGTGTTGGCTCTACCATCACCGTTACTTCCTGCTGGTGCTATGGTGCAGAAACTATGGATATGAATCCACACTGGCCTAAGGCAGTATGGGGATTCAACGGTACAGAGCGTCCAGGTGCTGTTTATCTGGCTGCTGTTCTCGCAGCTCATGCCCAGAAGGGATTGCCAGCTTTCGGTATCTATGGTCATGATGTACAGGACTTGGAGGATGACTCTATCCCGGCTGATGTAGCAGAGAAGATTCTGCGCTTTGCCAGAGCAGCTCAGGCAGTAGCTACCATGCGTGGCAAGTCTTATCTCTCTATGGGTAGCGCCTGCATGGGCATCGCCGGTTCCATCGTTGACCCTAACTTCTTCCAGGAGTACCTCGGCATGCGCAACGAAAGTGTTGACCTTACAGAGATTATCCGCCGCATGACTGAAGGTATCTACGACCCAGTGGAATACGAGAAGGCTATGGCATGGACCCGCGAGCACTGTATGTGCAATGAGGGTGAGGACATCGCCAACAATGAAAAGGCAAAGACACGTGAGCAGAAGGATGCTGACTGGGAGTTTATCGTGAAGATGACTATCATCATGCGCGACTTGATGCACGGTAACCCAAGATTGAAAGAATTAGGTTTCAAGGAGGAAGCATTGGGCCACAATGCCATCGCCGGTGGTTTCCAGGGACAGCGTCAGTGGACAGACTTCTACCCTAACGGCGACTATCCTGAGGCTCTCCTCAATACTTCATTCGACTGGAACGGTATCCGTGAGGCTATCATTCTCGCTACAGAGAATGATGCAGGCAATGGCGTAGCCATGCTGTTCAACCACCTGTTGACAGGTCGTGCTCAGATCTTCAGCGACGTTCGTACCTACTGGAGTCCAGAGGCAGTGAAGCGTGTTACCGGTAAGGAACTTACAGGTCAGGCAGCTGGTGGTATCATCCACTTGATCAACTCTGGTGCTACCACACTCGACGGTACAGGTCAGGCTACAGATGCAGAGGGCAACCCAATCATGAAGCAGCCTTGGGAGATGACCGAGGAGGATGTAGATAAGTGCTTGAAGGCAACTACCTGGTATCCAGCCAACCGTGACTACTTCCGTGGCGGCGGTTTCTCTTCCAACTTCCTCAGCAAGGGCGGTATGCCTGTAACCATGGTTCGTCTGAACCACGTAAAGGGTCTTGGTCCTGTGCTCCAGCTGGCAGAAGGTTGGACTGTAGAGATTGATCCTGAGATTCACAAGGTTCTCGACAAGCGTACAGACCCAACATGGCCTACAACCTGGTTCGCACCACGCCTTTGCGACAAGGCTCCATTCAAGGATGTATATTCTGTGATGAACAACTGGGGCGCAAACCATGGTGCTATCAGCTATGGTCATATCGGTGCCGACCTCATCACCCTCTGCTCTATTCTCCGCATCCCAGTATGCATGCACAACGTAGAAGACGATAAGATCTTCCGTCCTGCATCTTGGAACGCATTCGGTATGGACAAGGAAGGTGCAGACTTCCGTGCTTGCAAGAACTACGGTCCTATATATAAATAAGGTGTAACACCATCATTACGAATATCATTCAAAAAAAAGAAAAAGAAAATGATTACAGAAGAGCATATTCAGAAATTCCTGGAGCAGGCTCACCGCGTAGGTGACGCTGGTCTCACCATTTGCAGTAGTGGCAACCTCTCTTGGCGCATCGGCGACGAGGCCCTTGTCTCAGGTACAGGTTCATGGGTTCCTAGCCTCCAGAAGGAGAAGGTATCTCAGTGCCTGGTGGCAACTGGCGAAGTTCTCAATGGTGTCAAGCCTTCTATGGAGAGCGGTTTCCACCTCGGTGTACTCCGTGAGCGTCCTGACTGCGACGTGGTTCTCCACTTCCAGTCTCCTTTTGCAACAGCTGTAGCTTGCATGCAGGAAACTCCAAAGGACTTCAATGTAACTGCAGAGGTACCATGCCACGTTGGCAAGGAAATCCCTGTAATTCCTTACTATCGTCCTGGTTCTCCAGAATTGGCAGCAGCAGTCATCGCAGCCTTGAAGGATCACAACTCAGCTCTCTTGCTGAAGCACGGACAGGTAGTTTGCGGCAAGAATTTCGATGAGGTGTTCGAGCGTGCCATGTTCTTTGAGATGGCTTGCAGAATCATCGTTCAGAGTGGCGGCAAATACACCACACTGACACCGGAAGAAATCGACGATCTCGAGGTTTACGTATTAGGTAAGAAACAATAAGCCTCTATCCTCTATATGAGAGAAGCGGTAGGAGAGAAAGCTGCCCGCTATGGGCACTCTCCTACCGCTTTTTATACGAAACAACTTTTATCTACCCAAACATTTTTAAATAACTATGATTTATCTAGCTATAGATTTCGGTGGAGGCAGCGGACGAGTGATTGCCGGAAAATTGGAAAACGGCAAGCTCGAAATGGAGCTCATCCATCGTTTCCCTAACCGACAGGTAAGATTAGGCAACCACGTCTATTGGGATTTCCTCGCCCTTTTCGAGGATATGAAGACGGGACTGAAGATGGCTGGAGCCAAGGGACTCAAGGTGGATGGCATCGCCATCGATACCTGGGGAGTGGATTTCGGTCTCATCGACAAGGACGGCAACCTTCTGGGCAACCCGGTATGTTATCGCGATGCCCGCACCAAGGGAATGCCGGAAGAAGTTTTCAAGCAGATTGATCCATCGGCACATTATGCCATCAACGGCACCCAGGTGATGGAAATCAATACCCTCTTCCAGTTATACAGCCTGAAGAAAGCCGACAGTCCACAGTTGGAGAAGGCAGCGCATCTGCTTTTCACCCCAGACCTCTTCAGCTATTATCTCACCGGCGAAGCCAACAATGAATATACCATCGCATCCACATCAGAACTGCTGAATGCAACCACCAAGGACTGGGACTGGGAAACCATTGACCAGCTGGGACTTCCACGCCACATCTTCGGCAAGATCGTGATGCCGGGCACCGTAAGAGGAAAGCTGCGCCGCGACATCGCAGAGGAAACCGGACTCGGAGAAGTGGATGTCATCGCAGTAGGTTCTCATGATACAGCCAGTGCGGTAGCAGCCGTACCAGCCACAGAAGATGAATATCCGATGGCATTCATCAGTTCAGGTACCTGGTCGCTCCTGGGTGTTGAGATCGAAAAACCGATTCTTACCGAGGAAGCCCGAAAGGCTGAGTTTACCAACGAGGGCGGCATCGGCGGCCGTATCACCTTCCTGCAGAACATTACAGGCCTCTGGATCATGCAGAGACTGATGGCAGAATGGAAGGAGAACGGCGAGGAACAGCAGTTCGACATCATCCTTCCTCAAGCAGAGGAGGCTCACATCAATGCCATCATCCCTGTGGATGACGCTGCGTTCCAGAACCCGGCATCCATGCAGCAGGCCATCATCGACTATTGCGCCACCCATCAGTTGCAGGTTCCTCAAACCAAGGCAGAAATCGTGCGCTGCGTACTCCAGTCGCTGGCAGCCAAGTATGCCGAAGCTACCGCTCACCTCAACGAGATGTTACCGCAGCCAATCAAGTGCATGCACATCATCGGAGGCGGCTCACAGAACAAGTTACTCAACCGTCTCACCTCCGAAGCACTAGGCGTTCCAGTCATTGCGGGTCCTATAGAGGCAACGGGTATGGGCAACATCCTGACCCAGGCACTTGCCAAGGGAGAAATCAAGGATATCGACGAGCTGAGAGCTGTGGTAAGACAAAGCATCTGATCCATCAGAATATTTACCCTACAAACATAAACGCAGACAATATCTTAACCTGAAATATGGAACAAAAAAAGAAAGAATCAATCCTGATGAAAGACGGGGTGAGCTACCTCGTACCTTTCATATTAATCACATCGTGCTTTGCACTCTGGGGATTTGCCAATGATATCACCAATCCGATGGTGAAGGCATTCTCCAAAATCTTCCGAATGTCATCTACGGATGGTGCACTGGTACAGGTAGCCTTCTACGGCGGTTACTTCGCCATGGCTTTCCCAGCCGCCATCTTCATCCGCCGCTTCTCCTACAAGGCAGGCGTACTGCTGGGATTAGGTCTCTATGCCTTCGGTGCATTCCTCTTCTATCCGGCAAAGATGATGGGCGAATATTATCCGTTCCTCCTCGCCTACTTCATCCTTACCTGCGGACTCTCCTTTCTGGAGACATCGAGCAACCCTTACATTCTGTCGATGGGAACGGAGGAGACGGCAACACGCCGACTGAACCTGGCACAATCGTTCAACCCGATGGGTTCGCTGCTCGGTATGTATGTGGCGATGAACTTTATCCAGGCAAAACTCAACCCACTTGATACGTCTGGGCGCGCCAATCTCTCGGATAGCGAGTTTGAGGCAATCAAGGAATACGACCTTTCGGTACTAATCAATCCATACCTGATTATCGGTCTGGTTATCCTCACCATCTTCTTCGTCATCCTGTTTACCAAGATGCCGAAGAACAGCGAGAAAGACAACAAGATCAACTTCGTGCCTACCCTTCGCCGCATCTTCCGCATGCCGCACTATCGTGAAGGCGTATTCACCCAGTTCTTCTATGTGGGCGCACAGATTATGTGCTGGACCTTCATCATCCAATATGGTACCCGCATCCTGATGCAGGAAGGAATGGCAGAGATTGATGCCGAGGTCACCTCGCAGAAGTTCAACATCGTAGCGATGGTACTGTTCTGCTGTTCACGCTTCATCTGCACCTTCATCCTCCGCTTCTTCAATGCAGGACAGTTACTGATGATATTGGCGATAGCAGGTGGCTGCTTCACAGCCGGCGTCATTGCCCTTCATAACATCTGGGGTCTCTACTGTCTGGTGGCAGTAAGTGCTTGCATGTCATTGATGTTCCCTACCATCTATGGTATAGCCTTGAGGGGACTTGGCGATGATGCCAAGTTTGGTGCTGCCGGTCTGATCATGGCAATCCTGGGCGGTAGTGTCCTGCCACCTTTGCAGGCATCCATCATCGATATGCATACCGTATTCGGAATGCCATCTACCAATGCGTCGTTCATTCTTCCATTCATCTGTTTCGTGGTGATTGCCATTTATGGATATCGCACAAAATTGCGCAGTATAGGCAAACTTTTAGGTTAAAATTAACAAGCTGTGGCCGTTTGTTATCGGTCACAGCTTATTTTTTAGTTAAATACCATTAAAGTCGAAATATTTTCACTGTTTTTTGTATTCCATTTAATTTATTTTATATAACTTTGCCAAAAAATTTAAAAGAACTTACCAACCTAGATAATAAATAAAAGAAAATCAGATTGTAAGTGAGTACAATTAAACATTTCAAGCAAGAACAATTAAATATAAATAGTTATTCATTACATTAAAAGTTTGTATTATGGCAAAAACTAACAAAACAATGAATCTGGCATTCGCCTTGATGGTTGGTTCTGCTGGTGCTGCTTACGCAGGTATTCCTGCCGTAAACGGTGTTCAGAACATACAGCAAGACGAGACATGTACAGGTATCGTCAAGGATGCTACTGGCGAAACAGTCATTGGTGCTTCTGTTCTCGTGAAGGGAACGACTACAGGTACTGTTACCGACTTGGATGGAAACTTTGAACTCAAAGGCGTCAAGAAGGGTACGGTACTCCGTATCTCTTACGTTGGATATGAGACCCAAGAAGTTGTCTTTAACGGCAAGCCACTCAATGTAACCTTGAAAGACGATGCGAAAAGCCTCAACGAGGTTGTAGTAACCGCTTTGGGTATGAAGCGCGAAACAAAGGCGCTTGGTTATGCAGTTACTGAATTGAAAGGAGAAAATCTTGATAAGAACTTGGTAAACCCTGTATCAGCTTTGCAGGGTAAGGTTGCCGGTGTGGATATCTCGGGTTCTGATGGTGGACTCTTCGGTTCTGCCAAGATCCTGATTCGTGGTGCTTCTACCTTGAGCTCCAACAACCAGCCTATCTATGTTGTTGACGGTGTTATCCTTGACAACGGCGTTAAGAATGGTGACGCAGACTGGAGCCAGAACGATACTGACTGGGGTAACGAATTGAAGAACTTGAACCCAGACGATTTCGAGAGTGTATCAGTTTTGAAGGGTGCTGCCGCTACAGCTCTTTATGGTTCCCGCGGTTTGAATGGTGCGGTCGTTATCACTACTAAGAGTGGTAAGGGCAAGAAGGGTCTCGGCATTAATTTCTCTCAGACATTCGGTATCGATCACGTATATGGTGGTCCAGACTTCCAGAATGTTCGTGGTGATGGTTATATGTCAGGATATGCAAACTATAAGTCTTCTGGCAATATGCAGGATACCGACTCATTCTACCTGAACGCAGACGGCAAGCGCTCTGTAGCATATGCAACAGATGATGGCGGTTTCTCTTGGGGTCCTAAATTCGATGGTCAGCCTATCGAGTTCTACGACTATTCTACCGTGAACTATTCACCATATAAGAACAACTTTACAGATGCATACGATGATGCCTTCAACACCAATACCAACATTGCCGTATCTGGTGCCAACGACAAGACATCTTTCTATACATCTATGTCTTACAAGTATGCCAATGGTACTACACCAAACAACTCATTCTCCCGTTTGTCTTTGATGGCTAAGGCATCTCACAAGATTACAAACAAGGTAGAACTTGAGGCAGGCATCACTTTTGCCAACTCTAATCCTAAGCAGGGTGGCATGACTAACTTCGGTGAGTGCTTCATTGATGGTACATTCAGCCGTATGTATGATACCCGCTATTGGAGATCACGCTATAAGGGTGTTCATGGAGGCTTGGCAAGCACAGCATATAATGACGAATATGGTAATGCACCTGGACGTAGTGTATGGTGGAGCATCTATGAGAATGAATATTCTCAGAAAGAAACTTCTGTACGCCCTAACGTGAAGGTTACTGCCGACTTGACAAATTGGTTGAAGTTCTCTGCCGAAGGTAACTACAACTACTACTACAAGCGCAGCGAAAGCAAGGAGCTGGGTTCTGGTTACGCCAACGAAGGTGGTGCTTACGGACTTGGACAATATACCAAGGAGCAGACTAACCTGAATGCAAACTTCTCATGGAACAAGGCTGTGAGCGACTTCAACATCAGCGGTTTCATACGTGGAGAGTACTACCACAACTTCCAGCAGGAGAGCAGCATGAAAACCAAGGGCGGCTTGATTGTTCCTGGACAGTATTTCATCGGAAACTCTAAGGAGACTCCTGAAGCTTCTGCCACCATCTCTGGCGAAAAGACCATCATGTCTATTGCAGGTCAGTTGGCATTGAGTTGGAAGGATCAGGTATATTTGGATGTAACAGGCCGTAACGACTGGTCTTCATCTCTGGTATATACAGATAAGCATGGTAACTTCTCTTACTTCTATCCATCAGTTTCCGGATCATGGTTGATTCACGAGACATTCCGTGGCAAGTTGCCATCTTGGATTTCATTTGCCAAGATCCGTGCATCATGGGCTCAGGTAGGTAATGACACAGATGCTTACAGAATCAACTCTGCATACACCATCTATGGTATTGACAAGACTTATGGTTTGCAGGTACCAGAGACTTTATACGATTCTAACTTGAAGCCAGAGCGTAAGAACTCATGGGAAGTTGGTATCGACTGGCGTTTCCTGAACAACCGCATTGGTATTGATGCTACTTATTATCGTGAGAACACCAAGAACCAGATTATGTCTATCTCGGTTCCTAGCATCTCAGGTTTGAGCAACCAGGTAGTTAACGCTGGTAACATTCAGAACCAGGGTGTGGAGCTTGCATTGAATACAACACCTATCCAGACCAAGGATTGGGAGTGGGATTTGAACTTCACTTACACCAAGAACAAGTCTAAGATTGTGTCTTTGCACGAGAACGTAGCTAACTACATCAGCCTGGTAGGTATGCCTTCATACGGTAACTTCCGTATTGGTTCTGTTGCCAAGGTGGGTGGTGAGTATGGTTTGCTGATGTCAGACGCAACTCCTAACTATGATGAGAAGACCGGTCTTCCTATCCTGGAGACAGCTTCTTACAACGGACGCCATGCCGTATACTACTCACGCTCAGGCGTAGAGAAAGAGGTAGGTAGCATCCAGCCAGACTTCCTGGGTTCTGTCAATACAACCTTGAAGTACAAGAACTGGTCTTTGAGTGCTTCTCTTGATATGCGCTTCGGTGGTATGGTTGCCATCTATGGTTCTCACTATGGTACCGCTTACGGTTACTTAAAGTCTTCACTGAATGGAACAGATGCTGCACATGGTGGTATCACCTATACTTCTATCTGGGATGGCAAGCAGTATGATGACGGTATCATTCCTGAAGCAATCATGCCAGGCGGTGTAACGATCAATACTCCTACAGGTAATTATACCATTGCTGAAGGTGGTGAGCTGTATGCCGACTTGGTTAAGAGAGGAATTGTTGATCCACAGCACGCTTCTTCATGGAACTATTGGAACAATTCATGGGGTCGTGCATCTGTATGGAAGAACAATGACTGGTTCCATGAGCTGAACTACATCGCATTGCGTGAGGTTTCCCTGAGCTATCGTATGCCTCAGAGCATCGCCAACAAGATTGGTGCTTCTAACCTCAGCTTCGTTTTGACTGGTCGTAACTTGGGTTACTTGTTGAATTCATTACCAAACAACTTCAACCCAGAGTCTATGCGTGGTACACAGTCTGGTCAGTTCATGATCCGTTCTGTCAGCCCATACACAGCAAGCTATACATTTACAATCAGCGCAACATTCTAATTTTATAAAAATTGAAGATTATGAAATCAAATAAGTTAATAATGGCGGCACTCGCAGTTGGTCTGACTTTCACCGCTACCAGCTGCCGAGATGATTTCGCTGAAACAAATACCAATCCATCTGCCGTAACAAAGGGAGAAATCTCTTATTTGTTTGCAGAGGCTGTGAATAAATTCGATCCACAACCATATCTGGAGTACTTCTACAATGCTCCAATGAAATACCAGTGGGCAGGAATGGGTATGTCTGCCAGCGGAGCTGGTGAAGGCATTTTGACCTTAACATTGGATGGTGACCAGTCTTGGCAGTATCAAAACGTACTGCGTGTTCTCCGCGCTATGGAGAACCTGTACGATTCATTTGATGAATCTCAGAAGAAGAAACAACTTGGTTACGTGAAGGGTGCTCAAGTCATGAGCATTTATCTGGGTCTTTTCGGAACCGACCTGTATGGTGCTATTCCTTACAAGGAAGCATGTAAAGCAGCCTACGGCGGTACTCTTACCCCAGAATATGACAGCGTAGAAAGCCTGTATGATCTCTGGCTTACACAATTGGATGAGTGCATTGCAGCTTTCACATCTGAAGATGTAAGTATCAAGTCTGAGCAAGATGTAGTTTGCGGTGGTGACAAGGCAAAGTGGGCAAAATTTGCCAATTCCCTGAAGCTTAAAATTGCAGTTCGCCTTTTGGCACAGAATCCAACCAAGGCTAAGCAGATTGCTGCCGCTGTAGAAAGTGCTTCTTGTGGCTATATGAACACCAATAGTGATGATATCCTTTTCAAAAAGGGTGTTAACAAGTTGACTGGTGATGACGGCTATATCAACGACCGCATCTATCACTGGAACGAAGGCTTCACTGGCTGTGTAGGTTCTCAGTCGGTCATCAACTTCATGGTTGATAACAAGGACCCACGTGTACGTTTCTTCTACACCAAGAATCAATGGAACTCAAAGATTATCCAGGGCTACTATGATGCAGGGTTGGAGATTCCAGACTTTATTGAAAAGAACGTAGAATTCACCACTGGTGCAGACGGCAAGAAGAAGTTTGTCAAGTGGAAGGGTATGGGTGAGCCATGGGTACGCTACTATGGTTTGACCGAGGACTGGAACGCACAGCTCGATGCGACAGGTAAATACAAATGGTATTTCCCTTCACAGTATGCTAACGCAGACAAGGAGTTGTACCTCCACAACAAGGAAGGCAAGAATCCACAGGGCTATACAGTGTACTCAACTCTTAACAATATGATGATCATTGGTCGTCGTTATTCTTCTGCATCTCAGGTTGAGGCTGCAACATTGCCAGACGATACCTATACATTCACCACAAAGGATCGTCCTTGGTATGGTTTGTATATGAGTGCAGCAGAAACCAACTTGTACTTGGCTGAGTTTGCTATGCTCAACAATGACGAGGCAAAGGCAAAGAAGTATTACGACAATGCTCTTGCTCTCTCTTGCAACACCTACAATACATTGGCTAAGGACAACCAGGTAGCTTACTACAGCACCGTTACAGGCTGCTTCGGTTACGACAGAGAGAACGAGAAGCCTATCGACTTGCAGGATGGTGAGATTAACAATATGATGCAAAGCGACAAATATGCCTTCACAGGTACAGCTGCAGAAAAATTGGAGAAGATCTACATTCAGGAGATGCTGAACTTCACTCTCTATCCAAATGAGGTTTTCGTAACAGCACGTCGTTCAGGTTATCCAAGTTATAACTCAACAATTCTGCCACGTAAGAGCTATTCTGAGGTTCCTGCCAACAAGATTCCTCGTCGCTTCCCTACAGGTAATATCAGCAAGACTGATATCATGAAGGGTATCAAGGAAGAGGCTTACAAGACACAGGGCTTGACCATCACTACTTCAGGTCTCTACAATGAGGTTCTTGCAACAGAACGTCTGTGGCAAGACCAGGGTGCTCCAGCATGGGGTGCAGGAAGTGCAAAATAATATTTAAATACATAGGGTATGGGGACACATCAGTGTTCCCATACTTTGTTTTTATCTAATTCTGAAATCAAATGAAAACAAGATTTTCCTTATTGTTCTTTTCGTTCTTGAGTCTTGCAAGCTATGCGCAAAACAAGACGGTGCTTCTTTATCCTGAGTATCAGAAGGGAACAATCTATATGAACGGGAATCAGGAAGTAAGAGTTCCGCTGAATTATGATGCAGGCAAGCACTGCGTGATGTATCAGCAAAACGGAGAGAACATGATTCTGATGAATGCCCAGTCGGTAGATAGCATGAAGATTGCCCAAGATCTCTTTTGCAGAATCAAGAACAAATTCTATCAGGTAATCAGTTATCCTCAGGGAAAGCTTCTGATTGACTGGGATCTTGACAAAGTGAATGTGGGTTATAAAGGAGCCTATGGAACAGTATCACAGGCACGTTCGCAGTCTGTCAATCTCTCCCTTATGGAAGGACAAGAGTATTCTGCCAACAAACCAGATACCCAACAGGATGTTTACAAAACCAGAAACAACAACAAATATCTTCTGCTGAAGAATGACAAGCAGAGTCATTTCAGCAACAAGAAGTCTTTGCTCAAACTGTTTCCAAACAATCAGAAAGAAATAGAAGAAATCATCAGAAAACACAATACTGACTTCGTGAAAGCCGAAGACATCATTGCCCTTACTGCTGATATTCTCCCATTGCTTCCATAAAACTCCACCCCCTCCTCCATTTCCTAGGTACAACAGAAAAATTCAGCACAAAAATTGCAAAACATTCTTCACCCTTCACCATTCCACTATAACCTTCTGATATACAGAAGCTTGAATAGGGTGAAGAGTCAGTTTGACTCTTCACCACTCTTCACCACTCTTCACCCTATCTATTTTTTTTTGTTTCAACAGCATCCTTCTTATAGATTCCGGCGGGTGAAGAGTGAGCGTTTTTAATATAAAAAAAACTTAAAGAAAGTACATTTTTGCTGATACTTTCGTATATTTGTACCTGAATATCACAGGCAGTAGTAATTGATGGCATTTACTGCAATAGTTCATTGTCTGCCTATATGTAAAATCTTAACTGCTTATAATTATGACTAAGAAGTTTTTATCATTCGTACTCACAATTGCTTGTTCCCTCTTATTGGGAAGTTGTGAGAACTCAGAGGGTTTAATCGTTGAGGACAGCAAGCTGGACATGAGCCTTTTCTCCCAGACCTATACCATCGACGATGAGGGATGTTGTGTCCTCAAGGGTGCTAAGCCAATTACCAGAGGCGAAGTACAAAGCAAGGTCTTGAACTATGGCTGGAAGTCAATAGCCACTTACGAGGTGCTGGCTAATGGTAAATTGAGCAAAGAGGAGTTTTGGAAAGACATGGTTGGAGGCAGTCCTACCCACTATTGGTTTGAATCGTCGCAGCAGCTCGTTCAGTATTTCTACATGGATGCGAAGCCTGCTTTTTGCTTCCGAAATGTTTCATGGTCGTATGATGCAACCAAAGGTTTCATCCTTTGCGGAAACGACAAATCGGCAACTGTTGACCAATACAAGCAGATTCTCAAACTTGTAGAATCGGACGGCAGAACATTGATGTACACCATACAGAAGATTGCCACAATCAGCGATGGGGACAATGGTTACAAACCTGTTTATGCCATGATTGTCTATAAGCGTCTGACCGATGATGAGCTGAAAAAGATGCAAGAGTCCTACAACTATGATTTGGACGCAGACAATTAAGTCCCAGACAACAGTAAGTTTTAAATCCTTCACACAAGGTGAAGAGTGGTGAAGAGTGAGTAAGCACTCTTCACCTCCCGAAACCCCAGTGTTTATCGGGGTTTCAGGCGCAAAGGTGAAGGGTGAAGAGTAAAAAAGAGATTAGGATTCTATACGACGCATCAGAAGAAAGCCTGATACGCCAATTCCTCCAATACGAGAGGACACATCGTTTCTTGCCTCGCCTTGGCATTATATTGCCCTGTACTAGAGCAATATCTTGCCAAGGCGAGGTAAAATATGAAAAGAGGACAGAAGCATTACTACGAATGTGGTAGAGCTGAATTAAGCTTCATTTTTAAAACACGGACAAATTGAATTTGTCCGGACAAATTGTCCGGCGCTTTATAAATCATTCATTTCTAACAACTTATAAGCTTCCGGACAAAAGAGCCGGACAAATTCAATTTGTCCGTGTTATTTTTTTAGCCCATTTTTGCTTAAAAACAATGGGCTATGATGCCAAAATCTATGAGCTACAGGGAAGAAATCTATGAGTTGCAGGAAAGAAAACTATGACTTAGATTCGTTAACAAATTAAGTAGGCTCTAAATACTCGGCTCATCCTAACGAAAAAGTATCAAAAAATCCGAAACAGATAACTTGGCAAGCTTCTGTTTCGGATTTTTCTCTATTCTTCCTAATCCTTTCTTTATTCTTCCTTGATAATCCAATCGCTAATAGTACGCTGGGTGCTGTCGTAATTTACACCAATCTTAAACAAACGCTTGCCATCGGCAGAATACGGAATCAGGTATCCCTTTTCATCTATCTGCCTAATTGCTTCCTCAGCAGAACCATCATACTTCAATTCGAAAACAAATACGGCATCCGGCATATACACTACGGCATCAGCCCTACCTATTGCACTGTTCTCTTCTACCCTCATGTGGGCACCCATCAGATTGAAGATAAGATAGAACACGGTCTGGAAATCCCGTTCACTCTTATTACTCAACCGGTTGGAGATACTGGCAAGATATGCCTTCAGGCGCACCATCGCTCCCTCTACATCAGTATCATAGAGCTTTTCCAGGAAATCACCCACCAAGCTGTTATTGTCCAGGGATATTGGTGAAAGATAGTTAGGCGCAAGACTCTTGAGCATACCTATCTTTACCTCTCTGTTTGGGTATTCCAAAGTATAGCGATGCAGCATCGGGTTATACTTCTTGATGGTGAGATAGCCACTCTGATAGAGCAGCGGAAGCGCTGAAGTCATCATTTCCGGTGAAACATCAAAGTCATCCACATCACATGATTTCTTCTCTATATCCATCACATTGACGTGATACTTCTGCAGCGTCTTGATAAGATAAGTTGGCGTGCCTGAGCCAAACCAGTAAGGAGCAATCTTGCGTGAATTTAGTGCCTTTACCAGACTGAACGGATTGAAGACATCTTCGGATTTCTCACTGAAATGATAGCCGTCGTAGAATCTTGTCAGCTCTGCCAGGCATTCTTCATACGTCATTCCAAGATCTTCGCCCAGCGCTGCCACATCCAGTTTCATCTGCGTGGTAAGTTCCTTCTTGCTGATACCGCAGATGGCTGAATACTGGTCGAACATACTGATGTTATCGAGGTTGTTGAGTTCGCTGAAGATACTGAGCTGCGAGAACTTGGTGATACCCGTAATGAAGGTGAATTCCAGGTATGGGTCGAGCATCTTCAGAGGACTATAGAAGTTCTGCATGATGAGACGAAGCGGCTGCAGGTTCTCCTTTTCATGCACCACATCCAGCAGAGGAGCATCATATTCGTCGATGATTACTACCACCTTCTTGCCCGTCTGCTCGTAAGCCCGCTTCACCAGATCTTTCAGGCGAAGGTTGGCATCCACCTGATGAGTCTTGTATCCCCAGATGGTTTCCTGCTCTTCAAGCATATCTGCCAAATATCTTTCCAGCTGTTCCACGCTCATGTGCTTGGCACCACTCAGGTCGAAGTGGAGCACAGGATGCTTTACCCATTCCTTCTCGTAATCAGCAATGGCTAATCCCTCGAAGAGTTCCTTTCTTCCCTCAAAATAAGCCTGGAGGGTAGAGGCAAAGAGCGACTTGCCGAATCGCCTTGGACGACTCAGAAAGACATACGACATCTGCTTTTCTCTAAAATCCACGATGTATTGGGTCTTATCTACATAGAGATAACCTTTCTCTCGGATTTTTTCAAATGTCTGAATTCCTACAGGATATTTATTTACTAATTTTGCCATATTCCTACATGCTTTACGTTTTGCGCTGCTAAGTTACAAAGAAAATCCGAATAAACCAAGCATAATGGTAAAAAAATGAGCCATAGCTGAAAGTTCGCCGAACATGCCGAACTTTCAGCTATGAGGGTTTACTTGATCTTCACTTCTATCTTAGCCTTGGCAGCATCAGCGCTGGAGCCGCCAACAAATATCTGGTAAGTGCCAGGAACCACGCGGATGGTGTTGGTCTGGGCATCCCAACCCTCGAAACTCTTGCGAGGAAGATCGATGCTTACCATCTGGCGCTCGCCAGCCTTCAAAGACACACGCTTGAATGCCTTGAGACTCTTGATAGGACCATCCACATCATCTATGCGCTTGATATAAACCTGCGCTACTTCGGTACCCTCTCGCTTGCCCGTATTCTGCAAGGAGAACATCAGCTTGTAATCAGCAGCCTTGCTGCCACGCTTCTTGCTCTTCACCTGCATCAGGGTAGGCTTGCCGTACTCGAAAGTGGTATAACTCAAACCGTAACCGAATGGGAACAAAGGCTCACCCTTGAAATAACGATAGGTACGATTCTTCATCGTATAATCGAGGAAATCTGGAAGATCGTTCACACTCTTATAGAAGGTAACCGGAAGCTTGCCCGATGGATTCACCTCGCCAAAGAGAACCTTGGCTACAGCCTCACCACCCCGTTCACCAGGATACCATGCCTGAAGGATTGCCTCGGCATTTTCCGTCTCAGGAACCATGGCGATGGCACATCCAGAACAGTTGACAAAGACGACACGCTTGCCTGCCTGATGCAGCATGGCGATGACCTGACGCTGAGCCTTCGGCAACTCCAGGTCGGTTCTGTCGCCGCCCTTGAATCCCGGTTCCTCAATCTCAAGCTGTTCTCCCTCCAGGTTTGGAGAGATACCGCCTACGAATACCACGGCATCCGCCTCGCCCACCTCTGCCAGGATCTGCTCGCAGGTAGGCTTCGAAGTCTTCAGGATATCAAACTGCATCACAGCCACATCTTCCCTCTGGGTATAATCTATCTGAATCTTGACCGGCTTGCCTGCTTTCAGAGAGAGCGGTTTGATGATAGGCGCCACGCGGCCCCAGCACTCTCGCATATTCACGATGGTATCACCATCCACTATCAGGCGGCAACCGTCATCAATACCCATATTGATGGTAAGATCCTCATCCCTGTCAGGAGTCAACACTCCCTCATAGCGGGCTGAGAAATGAGTAAGATTCACACCCGGTGCAAACACGGTATTACCACCATTACTCAGATTGATGGCAGTCTTCATCACATCCGTAGCCACCGGCTCGCCCTTCTGTTCCTGATTGTTCCAATAGGTAGCCTTCATTCCCTCACGGAAGAGGTTGAAACGGCTTTCCTGCACCTCGTTTCTAGTCAAGGTACAAGCCGGAACATACTTCACCTCTGCCCCCTTCATATAGTTGCGAATGCCCTGGAGGATGGTGGTAGAACTGGTAGGATAACCCGAATAGTTGCCTCGCAGCATGATGGAGTCATTGGCATTAGGTCCCATCACCACAATCTTCTGATTGCGGTTCAATGGCAGCAGCTGGTTTCTGTTCTGAAGAAGTACGATGCCTTCTTCTGCTATTTTCTCAGCCAGATCCTTATGAGCCTTGCAGGCGATGACGTTCTCAGGAATCTGAGTCCATGCCACCGTTTCGTCCTTATCGAAATCGCCGAGCTGGAAACGAGCCACCAGCAGGCGCTTCAGGCTCTGGTTTACCTTATCTTCATTGATCATTCCCGCCTTCACAGCCTGCGGAATGGTGCGATAGGCGCTGCCGCACTCCAGGTCGGTACCGGCATTCACAGCCTGGGCAGTTGCCTCGGTAGCGGTCTTTGCCGTACCATGATAGCCCGGCATAAAGAAATCGAAGATAGCTCCGCAATCGGAGGTAATCAGTCCCTTGAATCCCCATTCGTCTCTGAGAATCTGGCGTTCAAACTTGGCGTTGGAGCAGCAAGGAGCACCATCTATACGCTGATAAGCACACATCACCTCAGCCACATGTCCATCCTGTACCAGCGACTTGAAGGCAGGGAGATAAGTCTCCCACAAATCCCGGGCTGGCAGATTCTCCAGATTGAAGACGTGGCGATTCCACTCCGGACCGCTATGCACGGCAAAATGCTTGGCACAAGCCAGTGTCTTGACATACTGGGGAGTCTTAGACTGATCAGAAGCCGGAACACCAGGAGCCGCCAGCGGCTTGCCGTCGAACGACTGTCCCTGCAAGCCATTCACCACAGCAAGTCCCATACGTGTGGTGAGATAAGGATCTTCGCCATAAGTCTCCTGTCCGCGTCCCCATCTAGGATCACGGAAGATATTGACATTCGGAGTCCAGAAGCTCAGACTCTGATATCTCTTTACATTACCCGACTTCTTCGCCACCTGCGCCTTGGCTCTCGCCTCATCGCTTACAGCAGTAAACACCTGATAGAGCAAGGCATCATCCCAGGAAGAAGCCATGTGCATGGTGATAGGGAAAACCGTGGCATATCCGTTGCGTGCCACGCCATGCAGCGCCTCGTTCCACCATTGAAACTGAGGGATACCCAGTCGGGAGATGGCAGGCGAAGCATCCATCATCAGCTTCGTCTTTTCCTCCAGGGTCAGGCGTGAAAGTAAGTCATTGGCTCTTGCCTCGGCAGAAAGGTTAGGGTTCTGATAAGGCAACAGCTGACTGGCTGGCTGTTGGGCATGAGCTGAGAGCGCCAGAGCGGACAGCATAGCCAATGTAAGTATTTGTTTCTTCATAACTGCTATTGTTATTACGTTAATATTGTATAGATTCGTTTTTTAAATGCAAAAATACATATTTTTCCTGAATACTGAGACTGATGAAGTGTTAAAAAACTCAGATTGTTTTCATTTTTATGTGATTACTTCCTAATTTTTTCGAATCATTCAAACAATAAAGCACTTTTTCCTTGCTGATTCCAAATATTAGTGCTAACTTTGCACTCAGAAACGACTCTATCTTTTTAGAAGACAAAGATACAATAAGAAAGATACAACAAGACAGTAAGATCGCAATAATATGGAAAAGATTCTAATAGTTGAAGACGATATCGCATTTGGAACCATGATTCAGACATGGCTTAGGAAGAAGGGATTTGAAGTGGAGAAAACCACTTCGGTCAAGGCCGCCATACAGTTTTGCGAGGAGGCAGAAAGAGGATTCGATCTGGTATTATCAGACCTCCGCCTTCCCGATCACGACGGCATCTTCCTGCTGCAATGGATGAGAAAGCATGGCGTGCAGGTGCCTTTCATCGTGATGACCAGCTATGCAGAAATTCAGAATGTGGTGCTTGCCATGAAATCAGGCGCTACCGATTATGTGGCAAAGCCTTTCCATCCGGAAATCCTTCTGGATAAGATCAAGGAAGCAATCAAGACTCCGAAAAAACAGGATTCGTATGCAGCCTCAGCAGATAGTCTGCGTTCCACAGAGTCAAATTCTACTCCTTCAGACGCAGCACCTGGCAAGCAGGCAGGAAATCAGGCTTCCTCTGCCAATGGGGATGTGCCCAAATACCTGGAAGGTGAAAGCGAGGCTTCACGCAAGCTCTACAGTTTCGTTTCGCTGGTGGCCCCTACCCCTATGTCGGTACTCATCCTGGGTGCCAGCGGTACAGGTAAGGAATATGTGGCTAGAAGAATCCATGAACTCAGCACAAGAGCCAACAAACCTTTCTTCGCACTCGACTGCGGTGCCATCCCTAAAGAAGTGGCGGCATCTGAATTCTTCGGTCATGTGAAGGGATCGTTTACGGGAGCTGACCAGGACAAGAAGGGCGCTTTCGAGATTGCCAACGGAGGAACTCTCTTCCTCGATGAGATGGGAAACCTGAACTACGAAGTGCAGGTGCAGCTGCTCCGTGCCCTTCAGGAAAGAAAAATCCGTCCGGTGGGAAGCAACAAGGAAATCGATATTGATATCCGACTGGTTTGTGCTACCAATGAGAACCTGGCGCAGCGTGTGGCTGAAGGCAACTTCCGTGAAGACCTCTATCACCGTATCAACGAGTTTACCATCTACATGCCGGAGCTGAAAGACCGTGGTGCCGACCTCTTCCTCTTTGCCGACCTCTTTATCAAGCATGCCAACAAGGAGCTGAACAGAAATGTGGAAGGACTCGACGGCAAAGCCAAGGAGCGAATTGCCGCCTACAACTGGCCGGGTAACCTGCGAGAACTGAACAATGTGATGAAACGAGCTACCCTGCTCGCTACCGGAAGATACATCGGAGTAACCGAACTGGAACAGAGTATGGCGCATATCCAGCCACAGGCCCCTACCGCCCTGCACGATGAGGAAACGGAACTGCAGAGAATAGAAGCTGCGCTGAAAGCAGCAGGTGGCAACAAGAGCAAGGCGGCACAATTGCTCGCCGTAGATAGAAAGACGCTCTATAATAAGATGAAGAAATACGGTATCTGATAGAAAGAAGTACGGCTTTTGATGATATGGGAAAATGGGGAAAATGGGGAATCTGATGACCATTCCCCAACTTTTTGGGGAATAATTCCACACCAGTTCCACAGTTTCCACAATGTAGAATTCTGGCACGAAAAGCAATTATAACTGATAATCAGCCAATTAAATAATTCTTTTATTTTTTGGCACGCAGATTGTGATATTAGAAAGTGAACACGCCAATGAGCGGTAACACAAGCAAGGCTGTTCACAAAGAAAGTAATAAACATAATATTCACAATAAAAAAAATAAAAGATTATGAAGAAGTTAGTATTTGCAGCTATCGCTGCCATGGTTATGGTATCAGTTAGCAACGTATTCGCCAGCAACAAGATGGCAAGTGTATCATCAGTAGCTCCAGTTGACACAGTAGCTCCAGCAGAACCAGCTGCTCCAGCAGACACAACAGTAGAGAAAGAGACTCCAGCAGAGACACCAGCTGAAACTCCAGCAGAGACTCCAGCAGACTCTACAGCAACAGATTCAACTGTAGCAGAGTAATATCACCTTTAAAAAATAGTAATTAACAGAGGAAAAGATAGAATAACACTAGTAATTACGCGTCGCTTTCAATCAGGCAGGAGACTAATGATAGAATTCATTGGTCTCCTGGCTTGTTTTTAGCCCTTTTGTTTTCTAATATCATTTTTTTGCATTAACTTTGCAAGCAAATATCTATTGAGCAAGATATCGGTCTGCTCATCAATTTTAAACGATTTCTCATGCACAAGAACAATATTCCTCTCAAGGTAGCCCTCGGATATAGCGCCATTGCCATTATCATGATTCTGGCAATCAGTCTGGTGTATAGCAACACCAAGAGCATCAATGCCATCAATGAAGCTTCGCGCGAGTATATCCAGAAAAGGGGTGCCGCCGACAGTACCATCTCTTCCCTGCTCAAAGAGGAGCAGAGAAACCTGAAGCAACTGTCTGATGCCATGACAGGAAAACCGACCCAGAACTATCTGCAGGATAAGGTGAAGAATCTGAACACGGGAAAGGATTCCATACTGGTTCACTCCAAGGCGCCGCAAACCCACGAGGCGAAAAAGACAACGGTAGAGGTATTGAAGACGCGAAGAGGATTCTTCCGCCGACTCGCCGATGCCTTCAAGAAGGAGCACGCCGAGACCTTGAGCGTAAAACAGGACAGCAACCGGGCTGTCATCGATTCTGTTACCACCCCAGTAAACGTGGCGGAAAACGTGGCGACCATCCTCGACCAGATAGACAAGAAGGAGAAAGTAGCTACACAAGACCACAAGCAGAGCATCAACAAGGAGATGGAAGACCTGAAGATGGTGAGCGCCAAACTCGCCCTGCGCTCCGCCAAACATCTGAGCGATGTACACCAGCGTGAGAAAGACAATATGCAGGAAGCCATCGAGAAAGCGATGCAAGCAAGAAAGCATCTGTTGTGGCAGATGGAACTGCTCGCCATCGTAGCCTTCTTTGCCATCGTCATCATGATCTGGTTTATCTGGCGCGATGCCAGAAAGGAACGCATCTACAGGGAAAACCTGGAGGCTGCCAACGAGGAAATCCAGCGTATCATGAACCAGCGTGAGCGCCTGCTCCTCACCATCACCCACGATATCAAGGCGCCAGCTGCCTCTATCTCTGGCTTCATCGATCTGATGAAAGCCTACGTCAGCAATCCTCAGGGTATCGAATGTCTCCAGAACATCAAGAATTCTGCCGCTCATCTTTCACATCTCGTTGCCTCCCTGCTCGATTATCATCAGTTGGAGAATGGACTGATGAAGGTTCAGCCTACCTCGTTCTCACCGGCACAACTGGTAGCAGAATCGGTAGAGGGAATGAAATTGAGAGCCGAAGAGAAAGGACTGGAGATTTCGTTCGAATGCAAGATGAAGGGGATGGGAACTTCGGATTCTTCGGAAACTTCAGAATCTCCGATGAAGAAGGAATTCTTCCGTGCTGATGCCTTCCGCATTCGTCAGATATTGGATAATCTGGTAAGCAACGCCATCAAATATACCGACCAGGGCAGCGTTACCATCCAGGCACAGGTTTCAAAAGTCATGGGCAAGCCGACGCTTACCCTGAGCGTAAAGGATACGGGAAAGGGAATGACCGATGAGGAGAAACAGAAAGTATTCCAGGCGTTTACGAGATTGAAGAGCGCCCAGGGCATCGAGGGTACCGGTTTGGGATTGTCTATCACCCAGGAACTGGTTTCGCTGCTTGGTGGAGAAATCATCCTCCACTCTACCCTGGGTAAAGGTTCTACCTTTATCGTCACCATCCCTATCGAGCCAGCACCAACGGAGGAGTCTCAAGAAATGGCTCCATCAGAAGTTAAGCATGATTCTTCTCTCGATTCTACCCAGGATAAGGAAGGACAGGATTCTGCCAGCCACCAGGTTACGGATAACCAGAAGAAGAAGCCGGAATTTGCCAACCATAAGATTCTGATTCTGGATGATGACAAGCTGCAGTTGCAGCTTCTCCAGGAGATGTTGCGCCGCATCGTAGGCGACACCTGGCAGGTATTCGCCTGCAACCATGTGATGGATGCCCTCACCACGCTGCATAACGAGCAGCCAGCCCTGATGCTGATGGATATTGAAATGCCGGAGATGAATGGCATGGATATGATAGCCCACATCAACCATTCCAATATGATGGTGGTGGCGATGACGGCTCACGATACAAGCATCTTGGGACAGCTCCTGAAAGCAGGCTTCGATGATTGCCTGTTCAAGCCATTCAGTATGGAGAAACTGTCTGATATCCTGAGAATAAAGTCCCAACCTCAACAGGATGCTCAGCCTGAAACTCCATCCCAGCCAGATTCATCATCCCAAAAGAAAACAAGCCCTCAGCTGGATGCTCTCCTTGCTTTTGCCAGAGGCGACGAAGAGGCAGCGAAGGAGATTCTTGATACCGTGAAGCAGGAACTTGCCGCTCATCTCACGAATCTGAAAGAAGCAATAGAAGAGGAAGCCTTATCTACCGACCGCATAGGAAAGGCAGCACATAAGCTCCTCCCTATCGCCACGATGATGCAGATGGGATGCCTGGAAGAACTCAAGGCGCTGTCACCTGAATACATCGGCGAGATAGAAGAAGCCGAGATCAGAGAAAAGCTGCAGGTTGTGATTACGACCTTATCTGCTGCGGTGTCAGACCTGTATGCTTCTTGAAATATCGGCAGAAGAAACTGACATCAGCGAAATGAAACTCCCAAGCCATCTCCTTGATGCTTTGCGTGGTTCGCTTAAGATGCATCTTAAGCTGCAGAATCACGTATTGGTCGATGATGGTCTTGGGGGTATGCCCCGTCACCTGGTTCACGATGTTGGTGAGATATTTCGAGGAGATATTCATCTGTTCGGCATAATAGTTCACATCCCTTGAAATCTTGTAATCCTTCTCCAGCAGCATCATAAACCGATTGAACAATTCTCTTACCCGATACGACTTCACTTCATCACTCCGATACTGCGGATTCCGCTGAAGATACTCATGAAAACCGATGAAGAATGCCTTCAACTGGCATAATACCAACTGCGAGATGCAGGTACATTCCGACTGGTCGAAATATACCTTCAATAAACCAAACATCCCATTGATGATGTTTGTCACCACAGGGGTATCCTGCCTGCAGCGGTCTTCCCGCAAGGAAGAATACACCGTCTGCTCCAGCTGCAAACTAGCTTCACGAAGCAAGGAAGGATTATATTTCAGGATTTCGACTTGGAAGCTGTTCGCAGTTTGAGGGGATTTGCAATCCCCGTTTTCAGTTTCTGGGGATCTGCAATCCCCATTTTCAGTTTGAGGGGATTTGCAATCCCCGTCAACCTTCAAATCCACTACATCATTCGGAAAGAGCGTAATCACCGCCCCCTCATAAAGTTCCCAATCCTTATAATTCACATTCAGTCTCGCCTTTCCCTTCCGGCAAATCAATATCGCTCCGTAAGTCAAAACTTGCGGACCCTCCTGCCATTCCTCCAAACCAGAGAGGAAAAGACTTGCTTCCTGCTGACTGCTTAATTCTGATAATTCCATCTACACCTTATTATATATAGAGTTATTATATCTCTTTATTCTTATTTCGGTTGCAAAATTACACAAAATATGTGATATAAAAGAACTATTATTCCCAAATCGTCCATCCGCTGCGAAATATTTAAAGCGATTGTTCGCCCAAAACTCCGTACCTTTGCACCCGAAATTCAAAAAGTAATAATCAATGATTAAGAACATCTTATTTGTAGGCCTTCTGCTTGCAGGAGGAACCCATTGGGCTTCGGCTCAATCACAAACCACCGAAGGGACGGCTGCTTCCTTGCCTGCCAGCAAGAAAGAAAACATGACCATCAGCCAACTCTTCCAGAAGGTGGAGGATAACAGCAAGAGCCTTCGCACTTCATTATCAGGAGTAGAAGCAGCCCATCTCGGCATCGAAGCGGCTAAAAGCAAGAAACTGCCCGACCTCGATGCTTCCCTCTCATTCAGTTACATCGGCAATGCGCTGATTACCGACCGCGACTTCAGCAACGTTCACGGCTTGAAATCTCCACATTTCGGCAACAACTTCGCCTTCCAGGCACAGCAGGTGGTTTATGCCGGTGGAGCCATCAACGCAGGCATCAAACTCGCCGAACTCGGAAAGCAGCAGGCAGAGGTAGGCGTGAAACTCACCCGACAGCAGATTCGCTTCATCGCCCTGGGACAATATCTCGACCTCTATAAGATAGACAACCGCATCAAGGTGTATGAAAAGAACATCGAGTTAACCCGCCAGTTCATCGACGACATCAAGGAGAAACAGACGCACGGAATGGCGCTGAAGAACGACATCACCCGATACGAACTCCAGATGGAAAGCCTCAAGCTCGGTCTGACGGCACTCAGGAATAACCGGAGCATTCTGAACCATCAGCTTTGCAATACCCTCGGAATGAACCAGGGAAAACTGAAGGATGATGGAAGCCAGATGAACCAGACAAGCCAGGAGATTCAGATCATCCCCGATGCTTCAATCGCTGATAAAAACTATAGCAAGGAGGGCGAAGCTTACTGGCAGACGGCAGGCACCCTGAACTCCCCACTCCTGGAGCAGAGCAGTAACGCCATCCGCATCGCCGAACAGAAAGAGAAGATTGCCAAGAGCGATCTTCTGCCAAAGGTAGCTTTCGTTGCCGCAGATAACTTCGATGGACCTATCCTCTTCGAATTGCCACCTGTTGACAAGAACCTCAACGTCTGGTATGTGGGCGTAGGCGTGAAATACAGCCTCAGCTCTCTCTTCAAGAGCAACAAGCGCATCAAGCAGGCTGCCGTGGAAACCCGTCAGGCTAAAGAGGCACATGCCGTTCAGGCAGAGCAGCTCAACAATAATATGCAGGCAGCCTACGTGCAGTATCAGCAAACCTATGTAGAACTGGAAACGCAGCGAAAGAGCGTGGAGCTGGCACAGCAGAACTACGACGTGATGAATGCCCGCTATCTCAGCCAGCTCGCTCTGGTTACAGACATGGTGGATGCCTCCAACCTCAAGCTCAATGCCGAGCTCAGCGAGGTGGATGCCCGCATCAACATTGTCTATGCCTACTATCGCATGAAGTACGTGGCAGGAGAAATTTAATAAAAAACGTGGCAGGAGAAATTTAATTTTAAAAACAGAATTAAGAGTTTTTATCGAAAACTATTATCAAGAGATTATGAGCAAGAAGATTATCAAGAGAATATATAATGTAGTGATTATCCTCCTTTTTCTGGGAGCTATCGGCTGGTGCTTCAGCCATTTCTATCATGGCAGCGATGTGGCTTACACAGATGATGCACAGGTAAACCGCCATATCACCCCTATCAATACCCGTGTACCGGGATTCATCAAGGAGATTCGTTTCAACGACTATCAGCACGTAAAGAAGGGCGATACCCTTGTTATCATCGAGGATGCTGAGTTCCGTCTGCATGTAGCTCAGGCAGAGGCAGGCTTGCGTGGATCCAAGTCAAGTTCTTCGGTAGTTACCGCCAGCATGGGCACCACCAATACCAATGTGCAGACAGCAGCTGCCGGCATCGAGGAGGCTCGTGTGGATATGATGAATGCCAAGCAGGACTTCGACCGCTTTGCAGCCCTGATGAAGAAGGATGCGGTAACCCGTCAGCAATACGACAATGCCTATGCCCGCTATCTGGGAGCCAAGGCACGTTATGAGCAGGCAAGCAGCCGCAAGGCTAGCGCCGCATCAGTTCGCAATGTACAGACCCAGCAACTCGGCGGTTCACGTGCCGGAGAGAGCGTGGCAGAAGCACAACTCAACCTGGCTCGCCTCAACCTTTCCTATACCGTAATCGTGGCAACCTGCGATGGCGTGATGGGAAGAAAGGATATTCACGAGGGACAGCTGGTGCAGCCGGGCCAGATGCTCGCCCGCATCGTGGATGATAACGATGTATGGGTGGTAGCCAACTATCGTGAGACTCAGATGGACGGCATCACCGTGGGCAAGACTGTAGATTTCACCGCCGATGCCATCCCGGGTGTAGTATTCCATGGCAAGGTAGAAGCCCTTTCTGCCGCAGCCGGCAATGCCTATTCCATGATTCCTGTGGATAATGCCACCGGCAACTTCGTAAAGGTAGAGCAGCGTGTGCCTGTTCGCATCGCCCTTACCAAGAACAATGACCCGAAACAGATAGCCCTGCTCCGTGCCGGACTGAACGTAGAGACCAAGGTTCGTATCAAATAGAATGTTCTATAAACTATAAATTATAAACTATAAATTATAGAAAATGCCAGGACCTCCAATGCTTCAGGGACCCTTCCGGGTTCCATCGTTCAATGGATATATTCCTCGCCGGTTACAGCCATGGATTTATCTCCTCTTCGCCTTCATCTTCCTGATGTCGGGCGGAATTTATGGAGGAGCCATGAGCCAGGTAATGGGCGAGTACAGTTTGATGAGAGAAGACGTGCTCATGATCATCATGTTCAACGTGGTGGGCGTGGCGATGCCATTCCCCTTCCTCTTCAAGATGAAGTTCCACTTTACCAACCGCCAGCTCCTGCTGAATGCGGCACTGGTAGTGGCAGCTTGTAATTTCCTCATCATGTGGACCGACTCGGTGCCCCTGATGTGCATCCTCGCTTACATCGCAGGTTTCTTCAAGCTCTGCGGAACCTTCGAATGTATGAGCACCATCCAGTTGTGGATGACCTCCAAGCGCGATTTCACCATCTTCTTCCCCCTGCTCTACTGCATCGTTCTGGGAAACATGTTCCTCTCGCCTTGGGTCACCGAACACCTGATTTATATCTATCAGGATTGGCGCATCATCAACTGGGCGATGACGGGAGCCCTGCTCCTGGTGGCATTCATCGTGTATGTCACCACCCACGACTTCCGCTTCATGAAACCCCTGCCCTTCATCAGTATCGACTATCTGGGCTGCATCCTGTGGTCGGCATGGATGCTGGAGTTCATCTTCTTCTTCACCTATGGCGAGCACTACAACTGGCTCGATTCGAAGATTATGCAGATGGATGTTTTGCTCTTTATCCTTACCGGATATTTCTGCATCCAGCGAATGCTCCACATCCGTCACCCTTACATCGCTCCGGCGGCATGGAAGTATAAGCGACTCATCCCGCTGCTTATCCTTTTTGCATTCGTAGAGTTTATGGGCAGTACGTCTAAAGTGTTGCAAACCGCCTTTACGGGTGGCGTGCTGCATTTCGGCAACATCACCACCAATGTGCTCAACTTCGTGGAATGGACGGGTGCCATCGCCGGCTGCCTCTTCTGCCTCTTCTGGTGCAAGGTGCTCTGTCAGAAATACACCCGTCTGCTCACGATAGGTGTGGCAACGATGGTATGTTATCCCGTGATGATGTATTTCCTCATCGATCCGGGTCTCAACATCGAAGCACTCTATCTGCCCTGCTTTCTGCGGAGCTTCGGCAATGCTATCTTCTTCTGCATGCTCACCGTGTATCTGGAAGAACTGATGCCGTTCCAGCATTTCTTCATGGGATTGACGATGGCAGGCATCATCCGCAATGGTCCGATGTCGGCGATGTGCTCAGGTCTGTACAGTTTCGGACTCCGTTATCAGATGGCAGACAACATGTCGCGCGGCTTGCCCTACGATGCCACCAATCTTCTGATGCTCAGCATCCGGAATCTCTATGGCATCACCTGTCTCATCGGTATTGCCGTGCTGATCATCTTCCTGCTCTGGGATGTACAGCCCGTGAGAAGTACCTTGAAGAAGATGCCTTCCTGGAACTTCGTGGGTAAGAGGATGAAGAAAAAGAAAGGATTTGCGAAATAAAACCTATAATCATTACGGCTGTCAGTTTCTTATAAACTGGCAGCCGTTTTTGCTATTCAGCTACTTTCTTTCGAAGGATATTTGCTAAGGCAATTCATCTGTCACATCCTATACGTTTTTTCCTTTTTTTCTTGCGTCATTCAGATAAAAACCGTACCTTTGCAGTATGAAAACATTATTAGACGTTCATACACATACCATAGCATCGGGTCATGCCTTCAGCAGTTTGCAGGAAATGACCATGGCTGCAAAAGAAAAGGGGTTGGAAATACTGGGAATCACAGAGCACGGACCTCATATTCCAGGCACCTGTGATCCCATCTATTTCAGAAACCTGCATTGCGTTCCCCGTCAGCTCTACGGAATCAAGCTGATACTGGGAGCGGAACTCAATATCCTCAATACCCAGGGCGATATTGACCTCGATGAGGATTACTGGCGCATACTTGATATCCGAATCGCTGGCATTCATAGCCTTTGCTGGCAGGGAGGAACCAAGGAAGAGAACACGCAGGGAGTCATCAATGCCATGCGCAATCCATTCGTGCAGATTATCTCCCATCCTGGAGATGGAACGGCAGAACTGGACTTCGAGGCTCTGATGAAGGTTTCCAAAGAGACGCATACCTTGCTCGAAATCAACAATCACTCCATGGCTCCCATCCGTCACAAGACGGTAGCAGCTCCCAATAACCTGGAACTGCTGGAACTTGCCAAGAAGTACGAGACCCCTGTCATCTTCGGAAGTGATGCCCACTTCTCTACCATGATTGCCGACTACAGCAACATCATGCCTCTGGTAGAGAAAGCAGAGTTCCCTGACGAGCTGGTTCTCAACTATCAGCCGGAGAAGTTCATGGCTTATCTCAAGCCTACCCCAGAAAAATAGGAAAAAAATTCGTTTCACATTTCATTTGCACAACTATGATTATAGAAGAAATTATCAAGTATAACGAGGAATTCGTAGCCAACAAGGGCTACGAGAAGTATCTTACGAGCAAATACCCAGACAAGAAGCTTGCCATCCTTTCCTGTATGGATACCCGCCTGACAGAGCTTCTGCCGGCGGCATTGGGATTGAAGAATGGAGATGCCAAGCTCATCAAGAATGCCGGCGGACTGGTTATCAGTCCATTCGACTCCGCCATGCGCAGCCTCCTGGTTGCCATTTACGAACTGGGGGTAGAGGAAATCATGGTCATCGCCCACTCCAACTGCGGTGCCTGCCACATGAACGGCCAGCAGATGAAGGAATTGATGCTCAAGCGCGGCATCCATCAGGATGTCATCGACACCATCGGACTTTGCGGCATCGACCTAGACCATTGGCTGGAGGGATTCCATGACACCGAGGATTCTGTAAGAAATACGATTAATACCATCCGTACTCACCCTCTTGTACCAAAGGATGTCAATCTGCATGGTTATATCATCGATTCCCAGACGGGTAAGCTCACAGAAGTAAAATAGAACTATATAATAATAATGAGAACATCAGCCGGTGATGAAGAAGAAAAAAAAAGATAGTTTTCAATGCTTGATGAACGCCAACCCCATCTGCATCGCCTTTTTCACCATATTTGCCACATTGCTGGCTTGCAGCTTGCTCATCAAGTTGTGGCGGTGAAATTCTACGGTATTGTTGCTGATGTTCAACTCCCGGGCGATGGTATTGGTCGAATGTCCCTCGGCTATGTGCTCCAAGACTTCGAGTTCTCTATTAGAGAGGTTGACTTGCTCGACATTCTGCTGATTGATCAGTCTGAAAAACTGTTGACTATAATACCCCTTTCCTTCTTCTATCTTGTGCAGAGCAGTAAGAAGTTCCTGCGGGTCATCACCTTTCAAAACTATGGCATCTACATCCTCGTCCATCAGCTGGCGTATTGTCCAGATTTCTTCGTGCATCGTATAGACAATGATCTTGGTCTTGGGATGCTTATGGTGAAGCAGCTTGACAAGCAGCAGACCATTCTCATTACTCAGTTCCAAGTCGATGATAGCGGTATCGATATTCTCCCTGTTGATGATATCCCTGGCAGATAGGAGGCTAGAGGCGGTCTGTACATTTTTATAGACACCATCTTGCAGGATGAGTGCCCTCAAACCAACCAAGACGACAGGATGGTCATCTACAATAAGGATGCTTTTGCTCTTTTCCATGATGATACATTTTTAAGCGTAATTTTTCGCAAGCCTTTGCTCGCAGATTATAGTTGAAACTTGAGTTCTACCAGATACTCTTCTCCATCATTTCTTATATCGAGTTCTGCCTGCAGAGCATCAGCTCTCATCTTCAGGGTATCTTTGCCGATTCCTGGCTTGTCCTGGCTGATAGGGTGAAGTGGTGACAGATCGTTGATGATGGATATGCTCCCCTGCTTTCCACAGATATCCAGCGTGACGCTTATCATCTTGCTGTATCCATATTTGATAGCATTGGATACGCATTCCTGGATGATGCGGTAGATTTCTATCGCCTTGCCGTCGGGGAGATTCTGCGTATTGAAAGAGGTACTGATGAATGGCTTTACGATGGTTCCGTTTTCGGCTGTTACCGATTGACAGAAGCTTTCTATCAGCTCCGCAAGCGAAGTGTTGTCAAACCTAGGTGGTATCAGCTCATGTGAAAGACGGCGTACATCATGTCCCACGTTCTTAAGCAATCTTTCTGCTTCCTCCTTATTGGTCTGCATCATGATATTCACCGCCAGAATATCGTTGCATATTCCATCATGCAATTCCTTGGCCAGACGCTTGCGCTCATTCTCCACACCATTGATATAGGATGTCTTTTCCGACAATTCGGCTCTCTGTCTGTCGAGTTTCCTGCGGTATAGGATGACAAGAATGGCTATCAACAATATGATGAGTGCCAGGATGAGCCATAAGATGCGGATATAGAGCGAGCTCTGTTCGTGGTTCATCTTTTCTATCAGCATTTCTTTCTCCAAGGTCTTGTACTTGATGTTGAACTCACTCAACTGCTTGTCGATGTCACTCTGCTTGAGAGAGTCACTTTTCATGTATGCCTTTTGCATTGCCTGGTATGCCTGAGTGTATTTACCCATATTGTTGAGGCATCTGGCCTGTGTGGCGAGAAGCTTGTCTTTAGGCATCGTCAGATTGGTACCCGCCAACCTGCCGATGCTGTCCAGAAGTAGCCATTGCTCAGCGTATTTCTTCTGTTGCCCCAGCAAGTCGGCCTTGATTTCCAATATGCCTAGCACCCCATTGCTCGTAGGTGCCAGATTACGGCAGGCTTCATTGGCGTATGTGAGATAGAAGGCAACGGAATCGGCCTTACCCAGTTGCAAGTACGACTTGAGCAACGGAGAAAGATATTTGAGGGTCAGCACATTATAATTGGCCTGCTTTACCATGTTCCACAATGGAGTTAGGCTGTTGACGCTTTTCCGGTAATTTCCCTGTCGCATCAGGATAGCACCTTTATTGGCATGGGCAGACAAACGCTCTATGGTATCGTTGATAGCGATAGCTTTAGATTCAGCCTTGTCGGAGTACTCTATGGCTTCCCTGAATCTCTTCTGTTCGTTGAAAAGCACGGAGATACAATTGTAGAGATAAATCTCATATTCCGCATTTTCACTTTTGATGGCTTTCTGGATGCCCTTCTTATAATAGATGAGCGAGGAATCCAGTTCTCCGATTCTGCGATAGCAGATGCCCATTGCTCCACACATGGCAAGCATGCCATCGTAATCCTCTATCTTTTCGGCAAACGGAATGCCTTTCTTTCCTATTTCTATGGCTTCTCTCATCTTTCCAAGATCTGTATATGCGGTCATCTTCTCGCTGGTAAGCCAACTGCGAGTGGTATCGGCACAATTCATATTGAGTGCGCTGTCTATCAGAAGGATAGCCTGTTTCTTATCACCATCAGCATTATAGTTGACGGCTTCCAGAAACAAGGAATATGCCCGCTTCTCGTCTTTGCAGTTGTCACGTTGACAAGCGGCAAGGAAAGCGATGGATGATAACAGAAGGAAAATATATGTGAATATGGCTTGTTGCCTGTGATGTATTGTTTGCTTCATTTGCTATTATATTTACGTTATTTGCAATTACTATCATAAACGATTGTCCGTGCAAAGATATGAAAAATAATCGGAAGAGACATTTTTTCTATTGTTAAAAAAGGTGGCGGCTGTTGTTTTTCCGTTCATACGTCCCTTTACCTACGGAAAACCATAGGCTGCATACGATGGTAATCCGTAGAAATGAATATAAATATCCTTTTTTTACTGTCGTTTGAAGCTTTGTATGGTAATTGTCGCTATCTTTGCATTCAGTCATTCTCTTGTTATACTTAGCATCCCTAAGTGAACGGCGAAATGTAGTAGTAAATAATCAAATAATAAATGTCTAACTTAAATTTTAAGGATTATGCGTAATATTGGTGAAGAAATCTTGTGGGATATTGTGCGTGTTATCAAATGGATAGCCATGCGTGTGCTGCGCCTCTTTGGCAAGTTATTCTCTTTTGCATGGGACAAGGCAAAGGAGAAACAGGAAATGAAGAAAATGGAAGAAAGGGAGCAGGGCTTATGAAATACGTGAAACTATTGTTAGTATTCGCCTTCGCATTGCTTTCTATGGCTGGCTTTGCTGAGAAAGGCGATATGTGGGAGGTGAAAGATGCCGACCTGACGGTGTGGGATTCGCCTAATTATCTTACGAAGTTGGGCATGATGCATCAGGGTGATACTTTTGAGGAGGAAGGTATGGATGGCGACATGATCAGATTCCTCTACAAGGGCAAAACGGCTTATGTGGCATCTTACTGCTGCCAACGATTTGAGCCGGAACCGGATTCTGATGTTGATGTAGAAGAAGAAATGCCTGCAGCTGCCACACAGCAGGATGCCAAGGAAGACGCCAAGAATGAAAAGACGGAACTGACTGCCGTTGCCCAACAGAAGGGGAAACAAGCCTCTAACGCAGATGCCAAGAAAGAGGATATGCAAGCACCAGCAGGAACTCAGCAAAGCGCCGAAAAGGAAGAAACTGGAGTATTAATGAGCATAGCGTTGCTGCTCCTGTCACTTGTTGGAGGCGCCCTCGGTCTTATCGCCATTGTGTTTACTTTCTTTTATGTTTTCAGATACCAGAAATTGGCTAAGTGGATGAATGGCAAATGTGGCACGGAAGTGATACCCTACAAACGATTCAACAAGTTGCTCCTCGTTCCCGTACTGGCGGCACTAGCAACTGTAGTGATTACCATATTATTTGGATATCTGGCAACGCTGGCAGAACAGGACAGCACTTCGCAGATCTTCCTATCGCTGACAGGTGTAGCACTTACCATAGCAACCCCCGTTCTGTGTCTTTGGTACAGATATAAGAAAGACAAGGAACAATATGGCAAGAAGGCAGCAAGCTGGATGATGCTCTATTCCTTCCTCAGTATAGTGGCAATATATCTGATTTGTGTTGTAATAGCCTATATTATTGTGGGAATTGTTGCTGTACTGATTTTTGCCCTGATTGTAAGCCTGGCATTCCCTACAAGATACTATGTTGTCCGCAGGTGGTAGCAGATCTGATTTCAATGACAGCTATATGTTATACCACCATTTGACAATGTTATAACTATACTTTAAAATACGTACAGAAAAAGGAAAAAGCTTTGAAAACAATCTTATTTTCAAAGCTTTTTCCTTTTTTCTTGCATCATTCAGATAAAAGCCATATATTACCATGCCTCCAGCTTATCAGCAATCTCAGGCATCTTATCCTTGCTGAATACAGGATTCTTTCCTTCCTTTTTCTGCTGACGATAATCTTGCAGCAGGAAGACGGCTTGGCGGGAAAGCAGAACAATAGCCACCAGATTACAGAGCGTGAGAAGAGCCATCGTGATATCGGCAAAGCTCCATGCGAAATCCAGCGATACCACAGCTCCTACCATCACCATCGCTGCCACAGCAAGGCGATAGATAAATACGCCCAACTTGGAATCCCTGATATATCTCACATTGGTCTCGCCATAATAATAGTTGCCGATGATGCTACTAAAGGCAAAGAGCCAAATCATCACAGCCACAAATGGATTGCCGATACTTCCGATTTCGTGGGTCAAGGCATCCTGCGTCAGCTGGATACCATTGGATGCGGTAACATCTACCCCACTCACAAGGATGATGAAGGCGGTGCAGGAACATACCACCAAGGTATCTGTAAAAACACCCAAAGCCTGAATCAAACCTTGCTTCACCGGATGGCTTACCGTAGCCACAGCTGCTGCATTAGGTGCACTACCCTCACCAGCCTCGTTACTGAACAAACCGCGCTTGATACCCTGTATCACCGTAACACCCAGCACTCCGCCGGCAGCCTGATTGAATCCGAAGGCATTCTCCACAATGGCAAGCAACACTTTAGGCAGACTGGCAATATTCCAAACCACTACTCCTACAGCTATCAGAAGATAGACGACAGCCATCACAGGAACCACGGTAGAAGAGAACTTAGCCACTCGCTGGATACCACCGAAGATGATGAGAAGGGTAAGCGCAGTAAGCACAATTCCCATGGTAGCTGGTTCTATACCAAACGCTTTCTGCCAAGCCAGACAGATGGTATTGCTCTGAACAGAATTATAGGCAAAGCCAAAGGTGATGATCATCAGGACGGCAAAGAGAATACCCATCCATCCCTTTCCCAATCCATACTTCATATAATAGGCAGGTCCACCAAAGAAGGATGTCTTGCCCTTACGCTTATAAAGTTGGGCAAGAGTTGATTCGATGAAAGCCGATGCTGAACCCAGTAAAGCCAGCACCCACATCCAGAACACGGCTCCCGGTCCACCGATGCTGATTGCAGTAGCTACGCCTGCAAGATTACCCGTACCGATACGGCTGGCCAATGCCACCACGAAAGCCTGGAAGGAAGAGATATGTTTCATCTCGCCATCCACCTTTACCTCCATCGACAGCTCATCATGGCCTATCTCCTCCGGTTGAATCTTGTCGGGATTCAACAGCAGCCTGACCATCTCCTTGATGAGTCGAAACTGTACAAACCTAGTACGCCAAGTGAAAAACAGGGCACAGCATATCAACACGGTGATGATGATATACGACCAGAGAAAATCGCTAACCTGAACTAAAAAGTTTTGTAATGTATCTACCATTTGTCTATTAAAAACTGAATATTATTTCTTTTCGGTTGCAAAATTACGCAATTTCTTTCAAAAATCAGCAATTTATTCAAAGAAAACAGAATTTAAAGGATACCATGTTGTCCGCAGGTGGTTCAAGAACGGGCTGAAGGCCCAAAAGCTCTTAGCCCAGGGCAACACCCTGGGTACACTAGCAATCTGCAATGCGCCCTGCAAGGGCAAAAGCTTAAAAATATGTTGTTTTTCAAACTTTTCTCCCGTATTCCTTGCACCATTAAAATAATAATCGTATATTTGCAGCGACATAAATAACAATATAATTAATAGGAGGATAAAATTATGGCAAGACCAATTAGAGAAACGCCAATATTATATGGCAAAGACGCTGAACGCTTTGTTGAAGAAATGAAGCGTGTAGAGAGTTTAACTCCAGAACAGCGAAAAGCTAATAGAGAAAAGCTACAAGCTGAAATCGCTGTTCTTGACAAAGAATGGAATTTAACTTATAATGCACTTCGAGGATGAAAATAGAACATCTTTCCTTGGAACATCAAGTAAATACATTCGACTGTGGGGACTCTGACTTAAATGATTTCTTACAGAATGATGCAATTCTATTTTTTGAAAAAAGAATTGCATCAACTTATGTTCTAGAAGATAACGGACAGATTATTGCCTATTTCAGTCTGTTGAATGATAAAGTTTCTAAACTTGATGCTACAGGTTCATCATGGAAACGTTTAAAGAAATTATTCCCACGCTCAAAACATTTCAGCAGCTATCCTGCCATAAAAATCGGCAGACTTGCTGTTGATAAAAAATATGAAGGAAAAGGAGTTGGCAGAAAGTTAATGAACAGAATCAAAGAAGATTTACGAGAAACAAGCAAAGCTTCAGCATTCCGTTTCCTTACTGTTGATGCCTACTTGTCCGCAGTTCCATTCTACGAAAAGAATGGCTTTAAGATGCTCCTGAACAATGACGAGAATAAACATACAAGGGCTATGTACTTCGATATGTTAGAATTGTAGATACTATCGAAATATACGGAAATATAATTCGGGATGCCTCCATAATGGAAGCATCCCGAAGTTGTTTATCCTTACTTGTAACAGAAGTTCAATTATATATAAACTAAACCCGCTTACAAAACTATGTCTTTATTCCTCTTTATATGCCTCATACTCCTCACGAGAGATTGGAGTCTCTGGATCAACAATCAACACTTCATCATAAGTCAATCCATAGAGGTGATAGACGAGGAAGTCGATTTGATTCTCCAAGGCGGAAGTATCCAGGCCATCTTTTTTCTTTTGAACGATTTCCTTTACTAACAATCTCAATACTTCTTGCTGTTCTATAGACGCAGGTGCTATTGGCATATTTCTCAGATGTTCTGGATATATATGATAATCATCTCCACGCTGATTTGCCAATAAGACTGTAGCATACTTTGAATTCAGAATAGAAAGCAAATACTCCAAGCAAACATTATCAGAATACTTCTCCATCTCTTCGCGAGAATGATGAGAATATCTTTTAATACTAGCTTTAATACTCTTATTATCTACAGGACTCAAACTTCTCCATAAAATGGCCATAAAACTAGAATCGCTCTGCAAATAATGGACAGTATCGTCGATCATTACCTGTAATGAACCAAGACGATTAATTACCAGTTTGTCGCAATTATATAGCTCACGGAAAGTAGGACGTCTCAATTTATTCGGACAACGCTCAGTATCATATTCTAGATATCGTTCATTTTTAATAATATAACGACCAATATCTTTTGATTCTATATATTCTCTAGGATGAAGACTATCTTTAATACTACTAATCAAATCTTCCTTAGCAAATTCACCTTTAGCCGTTTTTTCATCAGCATTCAAAACCATACCAACACTAATATAGCAGTAATCACCTAAAGTCAACATTGAAGAATGCTTATTCTTACTTCGTTCATCTTTAGTGAAATTCCATACTAACTTACTCTCATCCTGAATCAAATTGCAATACTCTTGTTCAAAAGCATGAAAGATTTCTTTTTCCTCACTTATGTTTGATATAACAACTTTTCCGTTTGAAATACAATTCTGAGCAAATAGAATCAAATTTGATACGGTTGCATTATCAAAGATTTTCGTTCCATTTAAATCAACAATCTCTGAAACACGATAATTATCCCAAACCCATTTTCTAAACTTCTTGCCATATAATTGGTTTGATAATGGGAAAGGAACTATCATTGAGAAAGATCCTCCATCATTCAACATCTTTAAGCCACGCTCCATAAAAGGCACATATAAATCCCACTTTTGATAAAGCGTTTCGTAATATCCACATTTAACAATTCGGTCTCTCTGCAATGCTAGTCCATCATTCGCAACTTGTGCTGGCGCACTTATATACGGCGGATTACCAATCACAATATCAAATCCACCCTGCTCGAATACATCCGCAAAATATGTATGCCAAAGGAAGAACTGGTCATTTGGAATCTCCAGCTCATCTACAGCATCCTGCACCTCATGGTTTCCCTCGGCACAAACCTTGATGTAATCCTTCACATACTTATCTATCTGCTGGCGACGCTGAGCACGCAAGGTATGGTCGGTGATACTAAAATATGATTTAACCAAATCCTGAATGGTCTTCTGAACATCAGTTTCCTCAAAACCCAACGAGAGAACACCACGAGTTTTCTTGGTATCCTTACCAGTCTTCAGCTTCTTGGAAGTAACATCCAAGTCCACCCCTTTATAACTCTCCAGCAACGAGTTGCCCTGCATAATCTTAAAGTCGAGATTAGGCAAAGGCATTGGCTCCTTTTCATCGATGATAAGAGCAAGCCAGAAACGGAGACGGGCGATATCTACGGCTCCCTTCTCTATATCAACACCATAAATGTTGTTCTGAATGATGTGGCGCTTGATGTCGGCAGCATTATCCTCCTCGAAGATTTCGATAGACTTGCGGCACGCATAAAGTTCACGGAGTAATCCCATAGGAAAGGCTCCTGAACCGATGGCAGGGTCGCAAATCTTCACGTCTATCAACTTCTGGTCGATAGACATGGCAAGTTCTGAAGAAGCTCCACCCAACTCCTCCACATCATTGGTTTTCACAAAGTTAGCAATATGTTCCTTAACATCTGCATCCTCGATGCCTGTTTGCAGATATGCCGTCAACGACTCCTGACACATATAACGAACGATTTCCTTTGGTGTATAAAAAGCTCCCTTGTCCTTGTTATCCTCCAAAAGATTCTCGAAAATCTTGCCAAGCATCTCTGGGTTAACACCCACCTCGGCATCGTTCGGGTCATTCTCATCAATCGTAAAGTTGTAACTATCAAAGAAATCGAAGAGCGACTGGAACATTCCGGCAGGGAAAACTGAATCTACTTCATCTATCTTCTCCTGCTGGAAGAGACCACCATTGAGATAAGGAATCTCCTCGGCATTCGGAATATACTTCACTCCCACTCCGTTAACCAAAGGCGCACTACTCCGGTCCTCTGGCTTGGTATTGAGCAAACCAAAGAACATCGGTTCAAGCACCTTGTCCAAGAAATCTCCCTTTACTTCATCAGAGGCATCATAGAACAAATCGTGCATATAATGCAGATTGCCGGCAAGCCATCCCTTACTCTGCAGGAAATAAAGGAACACGATGCGACCCATCATCTTCTTGATATAATCGCGCACTAACTTATCATCTTCCTTAAAGGATGTAAAGTATTGAACATCTGGTTCTCCTGTTTTCTGCTCCACCCATTTGTTTCCCTTCTTTACGTATTCCTTACCCGTAAGGAATTTCACGAATTCAGCATACTGTTTACGGTATTCATCAAAGAAATCATCAGAAAGAGCCTCAACAGAGAAGGCTTTCTTGATTTCAAGAAACTCATTGGCTTTTGTCCGTAAGCTTTCAAAACGAAGTATAGGAGTCTTATAAAAAGCCTTCTCATCACCAAACACATAGGTGAATCGCTTGGTGCTGGTAGCATTTTCCTTCAAGTCGCAAATCAAAGACAGGCGCCAGTTGGTTCCATCATTAAATACCGCCAAGGCTGCATCAAAGCCATAGCCCAGATAAGGACGAATCAGGTTACGAAGCCCCACCTTGCGGCGCAGCACCGAACCATCCTCCATTTCATAATAGAAGAATCCTAACTCATAATTGTCTTGCGTTGTCATGCTGCCCAGGAAATATCCCTTGCGGTCTTCGGCATCTTCGTCCAAAACCTCAGGACTCACACGTACCTTGTCGGCATGAAAGTAATTCTGCAACAACATCTGCCACTTCGAAAGATTGAACTTCGACTGAAAGAGTCGCTTGAATGTTTCTTTATTATATGTTGCCATAACTATCTTTGTTTTTTCTGTTCTTACACCTTATTATACATAGAGACTTAGATGAATGACTCAGATACCACAATCTGCGGTTCCAAGATTTCCTCGTTTCTTTCCTCATCGGTATCCAGCGGAATGTTGTAGCGATCAAAGAGTTCATCTATCTTATCTATGATTTGCGCTATGAGGTCTTCGCTGGATGGTTTCTGCTTCTTTACCTGGCGATTGAAACTATTGATGCTGGAATTGAGTCCGATGAAGACACCCAGTTCCACTATCTGCTCCAGCTTCTTGATTTGCGCCACAGTCTTCTCCGCATCCACAGCATTCAAGGCTCGATTCATCGTACGGAGAATGCTCAGCACGGCATTGGTCGATTTATCTTTCTTCCTGTTCTCCATGCTTTCGGCATCCACCACTTTTCTTACCACCTTCTGGTAGGATTCCAATGCCAGTTTCACCTGCTCGTAATGGAAATCCATTACCTTCGCAAAGTCACCCGGCTTCTCCTCCATCGCAGCCTTCATGATGTCCATCGCATCCAAGAAAGGGATAGACAAAGCCTTGCCGTCAGCCTTAACCCAGTAATACTCCACCTTCTGAGGCGAAGAAAGATAGACGATGGTGGAATGAGAATGTTTTCCGATTTCCCTTACCGTTCGGCTCTTCATCGGCAAAGCCTTGATGCTGTTGTAGAGCTTGCGATGGGTGCGATAAAGCTCACGGGCTTCTTCCAGGAACTTCAGGTTTCTATCCACGGCATCCTGAATATCAGGATTGAACATCTGGAACTCTTTCACGATTTCCTCTCTAGAGTAAATCTGTGCATCCTCGCCAAATGCAGAATGGAAGCCCTGCAACTTGATGAGGGCGTTGCTATAGAGATGAATCTCCTGGTTGCCCTGCATCGACGGATAGAACATGTAGTTGTATATCTTGTCTGCCACCGAACCGATACGGTTGACACGACCGATGCGCTGCATCAATCGGGTAGCATTCCATGGCGAATCGTAGTTGATGATAACATTGGCACGATGCAGATTGACACCTTCGGCAAGCACATCAGAAGTAATCACGATGTTGAATTCATCCGATTGCTCAGCATAGTTGGCATCAAAGCACTTGCGGAGAATATCCTGCCTGTTGGTACGATTGCTGGCACAGACATCCAGAATGTCGTGACGATGCAGACGATTCTGCAGCTGCTCCGTCAGATAATTCACGGTATCTACGCTCTCTGAGAAGATGACCAGTTTGCCTGTAGGATTTATCTCCTTATCAAAGAATTCATGTTTCAGTTTATCGATAAACAGTTCCAACTTTGGGTCTTCGCTTATCTCATCCCATTGTTTGCACAAATCCTTCAAATTCTCAGCATCTTCTTTCAGCATCTCCAGGAACCGTTCGCTGAAATCCTCACCTTTAAAGACCGTATCTTCCTCTTTCAATCCTTTTTCTACGGCATATTCTATGATACGGTCCAGTTCCCAGCCCTTGGCTTGCTTATCCTTCACGTTGATATCGGGAGCGATAATTACCTTGTTCTGGTCAAACATCTTGATCATATCCTCGGTAATGCGGAGGAAGGTATGGAGCGAACGGCGGAAGGCATAGAAACTGCTCTCCAATCGCTTGACCATGTGAACACGATAAATACCTGTCAGCATGGTGGAAATATGGAGGGCAGTAGGATACTTCTTGCGAGCCTCGCCCTGCAAGAACTCCACGGCACGATAGCGGGCATAGTGCAAGCCCTTGCCTGTGGGATTATCTTCGGGATGAGGCGTATCGGTAAGAATCGCCATCGTACTATAGAAGAGATCGTTCAAACCGCCATTTAATTCATACATCAATTCGTTAGGAGGCAGAATATCCGGGAATACAATATGCTGATCATCCAAGTCTTTCTTGTAGGCAGGCACATTCTTGATATTGTTTCTGGTTCGTCTAACCGTCACCTTATCAATCACTTGCGTTCTTATCTTCTCGTAGAGGTCATCGGTACGCTTGGCAAATTCTGCATTTCTTTCGTTATGCTTGTCTAACTTACGCTCACGCATCAGCTTATCATATTCTTCTATCCATGGAGAGAAGGTTACAGGCAGATTCTGGATGCCTTCAATGGTGGAATAGCGGGCATTCTGGAAGAGAAGCAAGAGATTCAGAAGATCGGTTGGACGATTATTGAGCGGAGTAGCCGAAAGCAGCATCACCTTCTTGTGATGGCCCTTTACCAAACCTTCGTTCATGCGAGGAGTCTTGCAGATTAACTGCAAATCATCGTATCTGCCAGCGGTGGCTCCACGGAAGTTATGCGCCTCATCAACAATCACCAGGTCATACTCTCCCTTTTCACGAAAGTTGCCTTCGCCCTCTATGATTTTATTCAGACTGCCATTGCTCACAAACTGGGCGTAGCGCTTGATGCCGAAAAGCTTGAAAGTGTCAGTCCAGTTCTTTTCCAAGGCTGGCGGATAAACCACCAGGATATTGGTGTATCTTCCATTTGCTTCAACAAATCGCTTGGCAATCATCGTGGCTACAATGGTTTTACCCAAACCCACCACATCGGCAAGGAAGAAACCATTGTGCTGCATCAGCATCTGATAACCCTGAATCACGGCATCGTGCTGATAGCGGATATCCTTCACACCCTCAGGCATTTCCATCGTAAAGTCATCCTCCACCTGCGAACCGAAAGTATCTATCAGCACCTTCATATAGAGTTCGTATGGTGTAGGCAACTGGGCAAGATGAGTCTTCGCCTTCATCTGCTCGATGTCTTGCAGATTCAGAGGAACGGCCTGCTCCCAAAGCTGCTCAAATTCCTGCTTGCAATATGCCACATCATCATAATCTTTCATCGCCACGTTCAATTCATACCGGTTGCCAGGCACGGTTCCCATACCGGAATCGGATAGATTAGAGGACCCCATGATAACCCAGCCATCAGAGTTTGGATTATGGTTTTCCGGGAGAAGAAGATAGAATTTGGCATGGAGGTTCTTGCTGCGATGGATGCGCATCTCCAGTTTTTTGTCGATGATATCCTGGCAAAACTGGAGGATACCTCTCTCCGTCTGCTCATCATAGTCTGCATTCTTCACTTCTTCAACGAAATCGTGAGAATAGGCATCGATGACGGCTTGTTCATCAATCTGTCCGAAAAAGAGTTTGGATTGCTTACGGAATATGTTGTCGATATTGATACCTACCAATATCTGTATCTTTTTGACCTGTTCAAATTCCTCACGAAGTTTGAAATAGCCCGAACTTCGGAAATATCCTACTACTGCCTGAAAGGTATGAAAATCAAGCATATTGTGGGCTATTCCCTTGAACTTCTCGAACAGGGAATTATCAGGAGTATTATTAAAAAACTTAGTGCTCATCTGTCTGTATCTCCTTAGGCTATTGGCACTTCCGCCATTCCCCTAAGCAGAAACATTCTTGTTAGTTTGTATGGTTGCTACCAAAACAGAAATGGCGTAGGGAATCTATCACTCGCATTACCCTTGCCTATTGAGGTCCTAGGAAAACCTTTGATATTAAGGGTAAGAAGCAACAGAAACCTACGCCAAACTTGCATATAGATGATAGCATAGGATGCACTCTTCCCATAGAATGGAAAGGGCACACCTATGCCTGTGTATATACACGTAAGCGAAGGCGCCTACCGCTGTCTTCATCTGAATATCAATTTGAAATTTCCTAGGTTTCAATAGACCAGAAGAAAACGTAGTACACGTCTTTCTTAATTATGATAGGCCAAGCCATGGACTTTTACTTAGCCGGCGACTCATCGCCAGCCATCCACAGCAAGACATCTGCAAAAGTAATAAAAAGAATTGGGATTTGCAAGAAAATCGGAAAGTTTCTTGCAAATCCCAATAAAATAGTATAAAACTCATTTTTATTTATTCTTTTCTCTTCACCCAAACCTTGTGGCTACCGCTGCCCATCGAACCTATCGGCGAATTTCGGTCGGCGGTAATTTCCTTCAGCTCCAGGGAGGCGGCGGTGCGGCTCAGGTTGTTGATGTAGGCATAATCAGAGAGGGTGATGAGACCATTGGCTTCTATCACCTCCAGAGCACGGGCGATGCGCTCTTCTCTGGAATAGAGCTGCTTGCGAATCACCTTTACGCCACCCATGTCACGCTCCAGGTCACGGTCGGTTTCATGCTTCACACTCTTGAGAAATTCAGGAGATGCCTTGAAGTTGATATCCTTCACTCCCACCTTGCGATACGTCATCTTATCCTCTGCACTCTGCATTTCCGTAGGCTTATCGTCCTCGAAACCGAGGGAGAGGGAGAAGGTGCCGATGCCTTCCAGATTCACATTGTAGCCCATGGAGAGCATTTCTACCAGCATATCAGCCACATCCAGCAACACAGCCTCCGTGGTACTTTCCGAAATACCACGATGGTAGCCCTGCATCCTCTTGATGAACTCTTTTCTGGATAGTGTCCGGTTGGTCACTATCTTGGGATAAACTCTGCGCTTACCTTCATTACGCATATCAGTTAACTCTTGCAACTTGTACTTTGCCATAACGATTCCTTTCTTATTAAGATTGTTATCACTCCATATTGAGATAGCCATTACAGTCAAGAGTAATGATGATTGCTCCTCATCATAATAGTTCTCAAACCTAGCGATAAAAGTATTTATCCCTAGATGAAAGTTCCGTTCAGCGACGTTGAACCGACATTCAGCGACGTTGAATGCAGATTCAGCGACGTTGAACGGACATTCAACGTCGCTGAACGAAACTTTCTATTAGGCAAAAGTACATCTTTTCCTAATAACAACCAAGACTTTTCCTAAGATTAACACAAAATTAATATTGGAAGGAGGGAGAAAGAAGACAAGAGGCATAAGGAAAGGAAATAAGGGGCATGAGGAAAGGAGATAAGGCGCATAAAGAAAAGATGTTTTTTATTTGGTGGTTTCACTATTTCTTCGTATCTTTGCCAACGAAGAGAATATCACATTAAAAGAAAGGTGAGCAATTATGGCAAGAAAACTATATCCGATAGGAATACAAACTTTCGAACGAATCCGAGTGGAGGATAAGTTCTACATCGACAAGACGGAATATGTATATCGTATGGCACATACGGATGGGACTTATTTCTTCCTAAGCCGTCCACGCCGTTTCGGAAAGTCGCTGTTGCTAACCACCATGCAGAGCTATTTTGAAGGAAAGAAGGATCTTTTCAAAGGACTCGCCATCGAAAAGCTAGAAAAGGATTGGATAAGCTATCCGGTGCTTCATTTCGACATGAGTATGGGTAAGCACATGGAGAAAGACCAACTGGAAAGATATTTCGACCAGCAACTTGCAGAACAAGAGCAGAAATGGGGCATTACGAATCCGGCTGTTGATGCCAACGACCGCCTCATCTCACTTATCCAGACTGCCTATAGGGAAACGGGCAAGCAAGTGGTAATACTGATTGACGAATATGATGCCCCTTTGCTTGATGTGGTGCACGAGGATGAAAAACTGGAAGAACTTCGCAACGCCATGCGCAATTTCTACAGTCCGCTAAAAGGATGCGAGAAATTGCTCCGCTTCGTATTCCTCACAGGCATCACCAAATTCTCTCAGCTCAGCATCTTCAGCGAATTGAACAACATCACCAATATCAGTATGGACGAGCCGTATGCCGGCATTTGCGGAATTACGAAAGATGAACTGGTGAACGGAATGCAGGATGACATAGAGGCACTTGCAGAAAAATTAAACCTGTCGTATGAGCAGACGTTAGCTAAGTTAAAGGATAATTATGACGGCTATCATTTCACATGGCCTTCTCCAGACGTTTATAATCCGTTCAGCTTATTAACCTGCTTTGCCAAGCAGAAGATTGATTCCTACTGGTTTGGATCAGGCACTCCTACTTATCTGATCAATATGATGCGCAATTTCAACTTTCTGCCAGCGAACCTGGGCGAGAGTATGGAAGCCGGAAAGGATGACTTTGATGCTGCCACGGAAACCATGACCACCATCATGCCGCTGCTCTATCAGAGTGGCTACATCACCATCAAGGATTATGATGAAGAAACGGAGCTCTATACCCTAGCCATTCCTAACAAGGAAATAAGAGTTGGATTGTACAGAAGTTTGTTGCCTCATTATCTGACCTCAAAGACTGCGATGTGCAATACCACCATCGCCAAGATGTCGGTGCTTATTAAACATGGCAAGATAGATGAAGCCCTACAGTTATTGAAATCGTTTTGGGAGACGGTGCCTTATTGCGACAACACCCATTACGAAGGGCATTACCAGCAAACGATGTATATCATCTTTGCCTTGCTCACGAATTTCAGGATTATAGTGGAGCAACATACGTCAAAGGGGAGAATTGATATAACCATGGAGACGGACGATACTATCTATGTAATGGAGCTGAAGTTTGGAAAGACTGCCCAGGAGGCTCTTGAGCAGATAGAAAGCAAGCATTATGCCGATGCCTTTGCCATGAGCGGCAAAGAAATTATCAAAGTAGGCATGAGCTTCAATATCAAAGAAGACAACACCATCGTGTTCGATTGGAAATTATAACAAATTTAGATGATAAAAACGAAAAGCGTGCAAGCAACATCCCTGCTGCCTACACGCTTTTTCATTTATTTTTTTACCTTTTTCCTTTTATCTTATTCTTCATTTATCCTACAGCCACGCTCCGAATCTTGCGCTTGGCAATGGGGCGGTGAAGTAATAGTTCTGGTCGTTATTCTTATCCAGGAAATTCACCTGCTTCATGCCGAAGAATGGCAGACCCTGTGGGAAGAGGCGGGCAAAATCGGTTACGCCACCTGAGAGGGCAGGACTGTTATCCTGATACTCGAAATTCCAACTCTTGTCGAATGCCAATGGAGCACCCTGGGCTACATCATCAATCTCGCAATTGATGTTCATCTTGTCGCTCTGAGTGAAACTCTTGAAGAGAGGATTGAGCTGACCAGCCACGCTGCTCTTGATATCGGTATCAAACCAAATTCCGAGACTTGCACCCTTCTTCATCTGCTCTACTCCTGTCTCTGTAGAGGCAAAGTAGTAGTTTGGTGTAAGACGGCTGTGCTCCATATCAGCACCATCCTGCTTTGGCTGCTTCAGACCGAAACGGGAATCGTAGATGAGGTTGTTCACGAAGATTGGCTTCGCAGCCTTCTCTACCCAAACAGAACCGCCCTTCTTGTTCTTGGAACGACGCCAGCCGCAATTGATGATGGTGTTGTTATAGGCGGTCATCTCGGTGAGAGGAATCACCTCGCTATTGCCTGCATTAGAGAGCTTGAAGGCGTTGGTGCAGGCGTTGTAGATGATATTGTTGGCTACTTCGAGCTTGCAACCCGATTTCACGTTGATGGCCTCGCCACCATCGGCTGCATTTCCGCTATCGGCAAAGATATTATTGATAATCACGCCGTTACCACCGGTAAAGTAAGTCTGATCGTTGTAGTTGTCATGGAAGAAACTGTTTGCCATCACAAACTTGCCGTTCACATTACAGAAGTGGAAGGCTGGCACACCGCCATCGATGGTGGTCTTGAAAAGCTTGTTCTGGAAAGAAGCTGAACTCTCGGTAGGAGTAGCACCGGCATAGGCCACATCTACGTGGTTGAGCACCACTTCTTCTGAATTGTAGCCGCAGATGATGCCGCCCCAATCGGCAGGTTTCTTGGTATCAGAAGTGATGGTAACAGGCTTCTCGGCGGTTCCGAGGCAATAGAGATTGCCCAATACCACGATTTCTACCGGCACCTGAACCTCTGATTTGCAGGTAACGGTTACGCCCGGCTCGATGTAGAGCGAAGTTCCTACAGGAATCTCCACGCTCTCGCTGAGGGTAGTATCCTTACTCCAAACCAGAGAACCTACAGGATATTCTGCCACCTTCGTAGTGATGACATCTTTAGAACCCTGGTTCTCATTGCTTCCATTACCGCCATTATTCACGTAATCGTATGGATTGATATTATCGTTCTCGCAAGATGTGGAGAACATTGCAGCTGCTGCCATCAACAGCAAAGCAGCAAAAGTATTTATCTTTTTCATTTTTTACCTTTTTACTTTTTTACCTTTTAAAGTTTGTATCTTACGCCCAGCAGGAAGGTTCTGCCATACTGATAAGTACCTACGATGGTCTTATCGCTCTTCTGACCCTCATACTCCAGGTTGCTCTTGTTCACGGTCTTCAAGTATCTCTCGCGCTTGG